>R17__coassemble_1117_pt1 | contig 8618 bp, 4 predicted proteins | sample R17__metabat2_low_PE_031 | metagenome-assembled genome bin R17 | reverse complement strand
CAGGTATCTGACACTGCATTGACATCCATCGCATCCAAAGTCAGGACAATCTTGCCGGTACTTTGGTCAATATATGCCGGGAAGGTAAGATTTGCCTCATCCGTATTCTGATTGTCACTGTTTTCTGTATATCTGGTCACCTGACATTCTACAAGATTTGCCGTTTCACTGTTGCTTGAGGCAAGCTTCTGATAGGAAGCGCCATCCTCCTGATTCAGTACCATTGACAAAATCTTACTGTTGTCAGCAGAATCATAGAATTCGATATTGTATTGCAGAATCGATTCATAACCATCCAGATTGATTCCGAAGGTCAGATACAGCGTGTCTGCATCTACCAGTTCCAGATTCATAACCTTGGGTTTAAGATTCTCAAGACTGGTGGACTGGCTCAATGTATCGACACCGAAAAAGCCCATCAGTCTGTTATCCTGATTGCGCACTTTTTTGGTACGATTATAGAGAACATCATCCTTTTGCTGATAGGCAGGGACATTTTCTTCAAAATATGCATCCTTTGTATAAAATACAGAATACACCATACCTTCCTTAGGATCTAATTCCATACAGATATACCCATCCAGAATATCTGTATCCGAGCCGAAGAAATAGTCGCTGAGAATTTCATAGAGCAGATAGGCCTGAGTTGTTTCTCCCAATGTTCCTGCCTGATAGGCAGCCCAATCCTTGCTTGTGGCCGCAAGGGAATAAATAGGGCCGACACCACTGCCCTCGTATGTGTCATAAATCTCGGAATAGGTGGTAGTTCCGCCATCAGCGGTTGTAATGGAACTGACCATATCATTGGTCAGAGTCTTGCCGGATTTGGTAATCTGATTGGAAAGTTCCTCTAAATTTCCTCCCGACCGTCTCCCGGACAAATCCGTCTGCGCTACCCGAAACAGAGTTTCCGCTGCCTCATTGTAGTGCTTAAAAGTTGAGGTCTTCTTGAAAATCGCATAAGACACAAAACTGAGTGCAATGATAACCGTCATAATCAACACAACGATTAATACCTCAGCTAAGGTAAATCCCTTTTTATTATCAGAAAAAGATCTTTTATGATTCATACAAATCTCTCCTTCTTCATTGTGTATGTTACGAATACAGATGTTCCGGCACCTCTTGTTTCATTGCCGTGGATAATCTGTATTTTCAATCACATACGTACACTCACTCTGATTATATTGATACGCTTAATACATTATGATACAGTATCCGCAATATACAACTATCCAATTTCATTATAGTAATAATAGCCAAATATATCTACATAATTTAATTTAAGAACTATAAAATTTACAAAAAAAATGTCTGACTCACAACAAAAGTCATGAGTCAGACTGCTTATGTTTTACTCAGTCGGAGCTTAGCCTCCAACACATTTCTTCAATTGAACGCAGTACAATCAATCCCCCCGCCTCTAGGTCGCAGAGACGTAGGCGGTGGCACGGGGGATGATTGTGTCAGGAGGGTTTAAAGCCCCTTCTGACAAACCACGAAGCGGTCTGCGTTCATGAGCAAGTAGCGAAGTGGAGTGCGAATGTCCGCTTTACCTTTATCCGATTAATGCTCTGATGATTGCATCCGCCTTCTTCACATCAGCTTTGCCTCTCGACTGCTTCATAATGTAACCGTACATGACATTAATGGCCTTATCCTTTCCGTTCTTAATGTCTTCCACAGCCTTGGGATTTGCAGCTACCGCTTCCTCACACCATTTTTGCAAATCATCTTCAGAAACGCCTGCAATATCCTCAGCCTTAATGTATTCAGAAGCATTCTTTCCGCTTTCAAGCATTTTTACAAGAACATCCTGAGAGGCATTGAAATTCACCTTTTTTTCATCTACATATTGAACCAGCTCTGCCATCTGCTTCGGTGTAATTCGGATTTCGAAGTTTTCCTTATCCTCTTCCGTATCCATCTGTGCATAAATGGTTCTCAGAATCATATTCGCTGTATTCTTGGGTGTTGCTCCCAGACTGATGGTTTCCTCTAAGAATTCTGTGACCCTCTTATACTTGTAAAGCTGTCTGGCATTGGTCTCAGGCAACTGATATTCCTCCACATACCGTTTCAGTTTCTCCATCGGCAGTTCCGGAAGATTTGCTGCTATTGCGTCAATTTTTTCCTGTGGAATCTGAAATCTTAAAATATCAGGTTCCGGGAAATACCGGTAATCATCCGAATTTTCCTTGGTTCTCATTACTGAGATTTCATCCTTGTCCGCATCGTAACGCATGGTAGCCTGCACGATCGGTTCCCCATAATCAAGACAGTCTTCCTGGCGCTCGATTTCCCTGTTCATTGCCTTTACAATATTGCTCAGGGAGTTGATATTCTTCGTCTCTGTACGGGTACCGAATTCCTTTGTTCCTGCAGGTCGGAGAGATACATTGACATCGCATCTCATAGACCCCTCCTGCATCTTACAGTCTGACACTCCCACATAACGCATAATCAGCTGCAGTTTTTCTGCGTATTCTCTCGCTTCCTCCGGGGAACTGATATCCGGCTCCGATACGATTTCAATCAAGGGAACACCGCCTCTGTTGTAATCGATATAGGTATGACCGCTTTCATGCATCAGTTTGCCGGCATCCTCTTCGATATGGATTCTGGTGATTCCGATTCGTTTGCCGCTGTCAAGCTCAATATATCCGTGCTCGCAGACCGGCTCATCAAACTGGGAAATCTGATAAGCCTTAGGCAGGTCAGGATAACAGTAATTTTTTCTGTCCATATGAGAATTTACATTAATTTTGCAATGAACAGCCAATCCGGCTCTTACAGCGTATTCAACTACCTTACTGTTTAGCAAGGGCAGGGTTCCGGGCTGTCCGGTACAGATGGGACAGCAATGGGTATTGGGAGCCCCTCCGAACTGAGTGGTACAGTTACAGAAAATTTTGGTAGCAGTTGCCAGTTCAATATGTGTTTCGATTCCGCATACTAATTCGTATCTCATTCCCTGACACCTCCCTCATATTCCAAAATTGGATTTTGGGCATGCTTCTCATAGAAATAAGCAATATCCATAATCTCCTTCTCAGAGAACTTCCTGCCGATAATCTGCATTCCGATCGGCATCCCCGCTTCATCCATGCCGCAGGGCAGGGATACAGCAGGAACCCCTGCGATGTTAATGGGAACGGTACAGATATCCGACAGATACATTTCCACGGAGCTTGCGCCCTTATAGCCGAGTACCGGCGCGGTTGTAGGTGCAACCGGGGCAATCAGACAATCACATTTTTCAAAGGTTTCATTAAACTCCGCAATAATATTTTCGCGGATCAAGCATGCCTTTTTGTAATATGCGTCATAATAGCCGCTTGAAAGCACATATGTGCCCAGCATGATTCTCTTCTGAACCTCCTTGCCGAAGCCCTCACTTCTGGTCTTGTATACCATATCATCGATATTGGTATAATTTTCCGCCCGGTATCCGTAACGGATTCCGTCATAGCGGCCTAAGTTGGAAGATGCTTCCGCACAGGCAATGATATAATAAACCGGCAATGCCACCTTTAAAGCCGGCAGGCTTAAAGAAATAATTTCCGCTCCGTTTTCCCGATAGAACTCAATGGCTGCATCAATCTTCGTCCGAATTTCTTCACTGATTCCGTCAAAAAATTCCTCTGCTACACCAATCTTCAGTCCCTTCATATCCACTGTGTTGCCAAGGCCTTCCGTTACAGAGCCCATGGCAGAAGTATCTACACTGGTGTCATCGTAATGGTCCTGACCCTTAATGGCATCGAATACGATTGCCGCATCCTTTACGGAATTGGTCAAAGGTCCAATCTGGTCAAGAGAACTTCCGTAGGCAATCAGACCGAAACGGGATACTGCGCCATAAGTAGGCTTTAAGCCTACCACACCGCAATATGCGGCAGGCTGTCGGATGGAGCCGCCGGTATCGGAACCAAGCGAAAAGGGAGCAAGATTCGCGCAGACACAGGCAGCGGCACCGCCTGAGGAACCTCCGGTTACATGTGCGGTATTTCTCGGATTCTTCGGTGCGCCATAGCAGCTGCTCTCCGATGTAGACCCCATGGCAAATTCATCCATATTGACCTTACCAAGCAAAACTGCTCCTTCTGCTCTCAGCTTGCTGTAAACCGTTGCATCATAATAAGGCTTAAAATCCTTTAAAATCTTTGAGCAGCAGGTAGTCTCAAAGCCATCTGTACAGATATTATCCTTCAATGCCATGGGAATACCGCAGAGGAAGGGCGCATTGCCCTCCTTCAGTCTCGCATCTGCTTCCTCAGCCTGTCTCAAAGCCTCATCAAAGGTTTTGTGAACATAGGAATTGATTGTGCCATCCTCTGCCTCAATTGCGGCAATGTATTGCTTTGTCAATGCAACAGAGGTAATTTCTCCTTTATGAAGGCGTTCAGACAATACACTCAATACTTCTCTCATCTTACGCACCTCTTTACAACGAAGCAGCCCTTTTCCCCTTCCACATTTGAGAGAATTTTCTCGTTGGGAAGAGAAGGATATACCTCGTCCTTTCTCAATTCTTCATAGGTGATATCATAGGAACCGACTGCCCGAATCTCATCCGTTCCTCCGGATACGCTGTTATTAATCGTATCGGCAAATGCAATGATATCCTCCATATCCTTCGTGAAGCTTTCTAACTCTTCATCAGAAAAACGCAGTCTCGAAAGCACTGCAAGCTTCTCGATTTCCGCTCTGGTTAATGCCATGAATAGCCTCTCTTTCTTATCTCTGTAAAGGTTAAATTGGTAAATTTTCCGATTCCGCTCTTACAGCAAATTACTGACGAACCTTAATATGAACCTCTCTTAACTGCTGCTCTGTTACCTCATTGGGTGCGCCGCACATCAGATCCTGGGCAGAACCACTCATAGGGAAGGCAATAATCTCTCTGATATTTTCTTCATTTCTAAGCAGCATAATCATTCTGTCCACACCGGGAGCCATGCCTGCATGGGGCGGTGCGCCAAACTGGAATGCGTTGTAGAGTGCTCCGAATTTTTCCTTCAGCACATCCTCTGAATATCCTGCAATTTCGAAAGCCTTAACCATAATCTCCATATCATGATTTCGAACAGCACCTGAAGAAAGTTCGATACCATTGCAGACAATATCATACTGATATGCAAGAATGTCCAGCGGGTCCATGGTATTCAATGCTTCTAAACCGCCCTGGGGCATAGAGAAAGGATTGTGGGTGAAACCAATCTTACCGGTTTCCTCATCCCGCTCGTACATAGGGAAATCATTGACATAGCAGAAACGGTAGGCGTTTTTCTCAATCAGATCCAGTCTTGCTCCCAATTCGTTTCGAATCTGTCCCGCATAAGAATTGGCAAGTGCTTCTTCATCTGCAATGAAGAAAATCGTATCCCCGATACCAAGACCTGCCAGTTCCTTCAGTTCCGTCTTCATATCATCCGGAATGAACTTATCAATCGGGCCCTTGTAGCTGCCATCCTCGAGTACTTCAAGATAGCCTAATCCTCCCATTCCGATTCCGTTGGCAAACTTTAACATTTTCTCATGCTGACCCTTGGAAAGCTTGGCATGGACATTAATGGCCCGCACGGTTTTGCCGTGGAAAGGTTTAAAGGTACATCTCTGGAAAAATTCCGTAACATCCTTAATTCTGAGTGGATTTCTCAAATCAGGCTTGTCACTGCCGAATTCTTCCATAGCCTGCTTATAGCTGATAATCGGATAGGGTGCCTTGGTAACAGTAAAGCCTTCCGGCGCAAACTTTTCAAATGTAGCAGTCAGAACTTCTTCTCCGATTGCAAATACATCCTCCTGGGTTGCAAAGCTCATCTCGAAGTCCAACTGGTAGAATTCACCCGGAGAACGGTCTGCTCTTGCATCCTCATCCCTAAAGCATGGTGCAATCTGGAAATATTTATCAAAACCGGAAACCATCAGAAGCTGTTTATACTGCTGCGGAGCCTGAGGCAGGGCATAAAACTTACCTTTGAATCTTCTTGAAGGCACAATATAATCTCTTGCGCCCTCCGGTGAAGATGCACACAGAATAGGCGTCTGGATTTCCAAAAATCCCATCTCGCTCATCTTCTGACGCAGAAAAGCAATTACATTGGAACGGAAAATAATATTATCCTTTACTTTCTTGTTTCTTAAGTCTAAATAACGATATTTCAATCGCACATCCTCTCTGGTTTCCTTCGAGGTTGCGATTTCGAAGGGCAGCATTCTGTATACCTTTCCGAGAATCTGAATGCTGTGTGCCTCCAGTTCAATGGTACCTGTGGGAATCTTGGGATTATAGGTTTCTTCATCTCTTTTCTCGATGAGACCCTCCACACAGATGCAATCCTCCTTGGTAATTCCATCCAACAGGCTTGTATCTCTTAACACTACCTGCATAACTCCATACATGTCTCTTAAATCAATAAATGACACTCCGCCATGGTCGCGAATATTCTCAACCCAACCGCTTAATTTGATTTCACTGCCGATTTGCTCTTCGCTGACCTGATTCAATGTGAAATCACGGTACTTTTTTCCTGTTTCCATTTCTACGCTTCCTTTCCCTTAAGTCAAATTTTCCTTTCCTGCCCCAGGCAGTTCATTAATCAGAAAAACCGTTCATCCCGAACAGCTTCTGTTCAGGACGAACGGTTATCAATTCCATCCGCGGTACCACCTGATTTACTGCAAAGCAGTCTCTCTTAGGTCTGCCACATCCGGCAAACCTTCACCGATTCACGCTCAGCCCACGACGCTCCTACTTGGAATCGGCCAAATGCGGCAAATCAACCCCATCGGCAAAGACCGTTCAGTTTGCAGCTCGAAAGTGTTATTCACATAAATTCACTCTGCAGGTATCTCACCACCACCCACTCTCTGGAAACGATAATTTATGTTACTTGTCTTCGTCATCGCTTTTGTGATTTCATCATCGATAAAATCTAAACAGTATTTTATGGGACAAATGTATTTTTGTCAATGATAAAATGCATTTTTACTCAATTTCCCACAGTCTATCCCAAAAGCGGATTCAAAAGAATATAAGAACTTCCGGGAATTTGGAAGAGAACCAAAAGCAGAGGGACAATCAGTACGAGAATTCCGATTACAATTACCAAAACCCGGTTCTGTATCCGTTTTGCACAGAAGCGTACTAACAAAATTTGAATCAAATACCCCAGCAGACGAATTACAGCCTTTCCAATCAGAACGACAAGAATCGGCAAAGAACACCACGACAAATGTTCCATGCAGTATGCCGGTTTCATAATACCGTATATTCCATATGCGGAAAGAATCCTGTAATAGTACGGCGCGTATACAATCACATAAGAAATCAGAAGGAGCCCGCACAAAAGAAGGAATTTCGTGCGCAGCTGTTTTTTTCCGTTCACCGTCGTCTGAATAATCTGAGTCATTTGCGAACGATATTCAATTCCGTAAATTTCAGATGTACATAAAAGCACAATCACACTCATAACAAGGGCAAGGTAAATCGTTGTATTGTCATCATTACCCCCTCCTGTCAGAATCAGCCATCCGTCATCTTTCATAAATACTGCATTATTCTTGTCCTTTAAATAAGACGCATGTTCACTCAGGCGGTCAACGGCTGTTTTGGGGGCAAGTAACTCATTATACCGTAAAATCAGTACGACATTGTTACCGCCACCCTCAGACAATACTGTATTGAATTTATCCTGAATTTCATTCAATCTGCTTTGCTCTGTAAAGAGATAATCTGCTTTTTCCTCCGTATAAATGCCCTGTACCTCATTTATATATTGATTGTAATAAATCTCATCCTGCGTTACATAGACAGTAAGCGGTCTGTATGCGGCAATTCTGACTATGAGCAGTATCAGCAGAACAAAAATAATTTTTTCAAAAATCAGTATTTTTTCCGATTCCAACCCCAATAAATGCGGTTTTCGCTTCAGATTGGATACAATTCCCGCATGTCCCCTTCTGTATTCATGCAAAATTTCCATTTTCCCGTACAGATAGAGAATAAGCGGAATCAGACATACGCAGCAAATTCCCGTACAAATGAAAAAAAGTTTCAAGGCAGACACAGGATATCCGAATAAATTTCTGTTTTGATAGAGAGCATACAAATCAAAGGTTTGAAGAAAAGCAATCGGATTCGCATACTTAAAAATTGACCAGAGAGAATATTTTGGAATCAAAAAATATAAAATACCGAATATCCCCACAGCACCGGCTGTAATACCAAAACATCCGGGAATCGTTTTCATAATAACCGCAGCCAAAAATACCAAAAGCGTTACTGTCCAAATGCCGAGAATTTTTGAAGCAAGAAATGCAGCCACGAACTCATAAACAGTCATTTTCAGCGCACTTTCGTTCATTCCCGCAATTGACTGGATATAGCGACTCCAATTTCCAAATCCATAACCGCTGCCTGCAGTAATTAAATTCATCACATACAAAACTAACACAGCACCTGCTAACAAAAGCAGACATGCAAAAAGTTTGGACAATCCGTTTTTTCTTCCGCCATTTGCCATGGTATTGGTAAGAATCATACTGCCATTTTCTTTTTCAGTTGTGACAAGAAACAAAACAAGAGAAAAGACCACTACGACAAGTATTAC
>R17__coassemble_1107_pt1 | contig 8683 bp, 5 predicted proteins | sample R17__metabat2_low_PE_031 | metagenome-assembled genome bin R17 | reverse complement strand
AAAAGCGGACATTCGCACTCCGCTTCGCTCCATGCTCACGAACCGCCGGCCGCTTTGCGGCCTCCTCAGTGGTGGCTTTACCCCCCACTGAGGAATCAGTCCCCCCTTGACCCCCGACTTCGCCTCCGTGGCTTAGAGCCGGGGGTCTTATTTGCGGTTCAAATTGGTCGGTTCCGAATTGGCTGCCGTTCTGTTGAGCGTAGGGGGCACGGATGCCACCTTCTGTCCCGCAGCGGAAGATGCTGCAGTTCCGCCTGCACCACCTCCGGCGCTTCCTGCACCCGCAGTTCTGCCGGCGCCTGTTTCTGCAGCTCCACCGGTACCTGCACCGCCACCGTACTGTATGCGCAAAGCATCCAATTCCTGATGGTCCAGACCGAATTTGGAAGATGCAGTATCATAATCCATGGAGGCGAGCATCTTTCTGGTGTTGTCCCCCGTCTCTCCGGCCTCATTCAAATCGCTCTTCAATTGATTTAGGTTATGCATCCTTCCCCTGTACTCAGCGGCCCCGGAAGGAGTCCAGCTTTGGAGTGCAGAGCCCACCTTACTTCTGAAGTTACTCAGATTCTGACCAATCTCAGTCTTGGCAAAACTGTCTGACAGCTTATCTGACCATGTGCCAACGGTTCTGTCATAGGCACCACCGGCTATTCTGCCGCCTGTACCTGCAACCTTCCTGCCGATTCCGTATGCCTTCTGTCCGATTGCCGCACCGGTCTGAGCCACAGCACCTGCTGCAGCAGAACCGGAAGAGCTCGCCTGGACAGCCTGGAATCCGGCCTGGTCGGCAAGGATACCTGTAATCATACTTGAAGCCTTCTCCGTTGTGAAGGACAGCCCGATTAAGAAAATCAGTTTGGCAATTGCATTCATATAGGTATTCGGGAACAACTGAAGGTTGGCATTGAATACAATGGGAATCATCAGCATCAGAAGTCTGACGCCGATTAAGGTTCCGAATACGGAAAGTGACTGAATAATAAAAGCGGTAATCCACTGCTTCAGCTTTGCACCGTCATCAAGAGACAGGGTTGCTGCAAAGGGCGGAAATGAAATGTAAAGCAGAATCATATTGAAAATTCTGGCCACACAGTTTAATGTGATTTTCAAAAATTCCCAGAAAATCAGGATTGCCGAAATAATAATCAACAGATGACATCCGAGATCATTGATATTGAAGTCGCCTCTGACAGTATCCAGGTTGTAGATTGATTTTGCCCCGGATATATAGTCATATCGCAAAGCATCGAAGAGGGAAGCCTCCTTATTGAAGGTGCTGTTCTTGGCCCGGTCCATCATACCCATCTGGAATACAATGACATCAAGAGGGACATTCTGGGATGCCAGTCGAATATTTTCTCTGGTAACGGAATCCACCGGTTTGAAGTTGTCGTAGGTTTCCAGCACCACCATGGCATTGAGAATTGCCGCATTCAGATTGGTATTATTCTCATCAAGATCCTGATCCTCACTCAGGTCATGACAGGTTGCGATATCCTTTAAAACTCCCTGCCAGGTATTGGCATCATAGGTAAAATCAAACACGCCTCTTGACTCCAGACTCTGCAGATCGCTTCTGATATCATTGAAGCAGGCATTGATATTGTAGCGGCTGTCCCTGGAATCATTCAGGGAATAATTACCGATTTTGTCATAAATTCTTGCCATCGTCGCATAGTCGGCAGTCGTAAAGGTATAACTTTCCGCCTGCCCCAGCACTTCGCTGTTGTCAAACAGGTAGGTCACCTGCTGCGTCAGCAGATTCGTAGCATTCAGGACTACAAGAATGATGAAATTCATCAGCAAAATCATGATAATGCTTTGAAGCAGCTTGCGGATGATTCCGCCGATTGTGGATTTCACCTTCTCATCCGCGTCAAACATTTTCCTGACAACGCTGATCATGGCAAACGCAAAGGCAAGTACAATTCCAATCAGTGCCATGCCCCAGTATATCTTCGAAATCGTACTGTTTCCGAAAAATACGTCCAGCAGGTAACTGCTGCTGCCGTTATAGGTCACCTTGGCAGTTCCCACAAAAACTTCAAAGATATTATAGAGCAGTCCCAGCAATTTACAGAGCAAAATGTCGATACCATACCAAATATTGTAAAACCAGTCTACAATCCGCTGAAAGATTGCTTCAAAATCAATTCCCAAAATTCCAACCACTAACATAAGCAAAAGCCTCTCTGAAAATATTCTTACCGCACCTTCATACGGTTTTTGGAAACAATGAGATAAATAATCAGTCCTGCAGTCAAAAGAACGATTAATGTCAAAAATACCATTCCCTGATTGTTAATATGAATAAGAATCACAAAATGGTAGGTGTTGCTGTTGCCGGCAAGGTCCGTTACCGTGATATCGTAGACACCGCTCTGTTCGAGAGTTTGGCTGTAGGAGATTTCCTTGCCGTCTAACAGGATTTCAATATCGGCATTCTCCTCCAAATCCGAAATATCTACAGAGGATCTGGCTCTGCCATCCGCATCCACTGCTTCAAGCTTCAATTCCGGAGCAGTTCTGTCAACGGTTGTGGTGCATGTCGTAACCACATCCGTATAGGGATTCTGCCAGGTAATCACGTATTTGCCTTCCTCTGTAAGAGAGATGGTATCCGGCAGGTCTGAAGAAAGAGTCCCGTCCTTTTCAAGGCGAATCAGATTGCAATCTGTGGGAACCTCAATTACGGAGAGTGATGTATATTCTCCCACAATAGTAAAACGAATCAGCTGCTCGTTATGATTGGAATTGGATACAATTTCCAATGTATATGAACCGACATCGGTAATTTCACTTATATCCGCATCGTTCAGTTCCGTTCCGTCCCGGTAAAGCTTCCAGCCGATTCCGTCTGTCACCGTAACAGACACAGCATCATTGGTATAGGTGCCCGATTCCACATTGCAGGAAACGACATATCCGGTATAACTGTCACAGCTGTAATAATACAGCTGTTCGTCCGCGGAATAGGCACAATCCGAATCGAGGTGAATCAAATCATCCGTCGTCTCTTCCGTATCAACCACAACATCATCCGAGACCGCCTGCCCTGTCACCGGGTCTAACTTTACGCCCTCGTACTCCTCTTCCTCCGCCATGGCGGACAGACACAGAATCGGAATACACAAGATGCCGGCGAATACCGCTCCGAGCCTTTTTCCTGTAATCACTTTCTGTTTACTCTTCTTCATCGTTTCTGTCTCCGTTGTTTAGCCGACTATCTTTTGGTTTCTCTCTGCCACATCGTAAAATACTTCGTCCGCGTGGAACATATGACTTCTGATTTCCGACATATCCATCTTCCCGAATTTGTAATAATCACACCGGTAACTGGGGGTATATTTTGTCATCAGAGGATAATTTCCAAAGGTTACTATAATTGCATTACCGGTACTTTCCTTATTGTTCAGCTTCTGCAGCTCCGAAGGATAGATCAAGGGGCGTACCTGGGTCTGGGTGGAAATGTTGATTTCTCCCATCTTGCCGCCTGTGGAACCGGAACCGGAATTGGTCTTAACCGTCTTGTTGCCGCACAGCTCGGAGAATTCCTTACAGGTACCGATATCATTGGAACCGATAAACATTTTCATGGCACAGTTGGACTTTACAATATCCGCAACCTGCTCCCCATATACCGCATTAAGCTGGGAGTAGGACTGAACAACCATATTAAACCAGATTTTTCTGCTTCGGCCTACGGTAATCATCTTATCGAATTTTTCAATCTTCGGCATATTACCAAACTCATCAAGGATAAAATAGACATTTCTCGGCAGGGACAAGTCCTCTCTGGCGGAAGCGACCTTAATCAATGCCTTGTAAATACAGAGGATAAATACCGCCGCCAGCCCATGTCTGGTATCCTTTTCATCCGGAATCTTCATGAACAGAGCCACAGGCTTTTCGGCAAATTCTGCCGGATTGATATCCGTTGCGGAAGTCAGTCCGCAGATACCCTGGTCATTGAACATATTCAGTTTGTCAAATGTGATAGACATATAAGAGCTCATGGTCTGCTGGGCAGCTCCAAGTACCTGTCGGGACAGGGAATAGGCCTGACTCATCTTATCCCGTCCTTCAAAATACGCTCTTAATTCCTTGAAATCATCCGTAGAATTGGTCAAAATCTTGTTGACATTAAAGAAATTGAACTTTTCCTTGGTCATGTTGAGGTCCGGGTCTGCACTGTCCTCAAGCATGGCAAGACAGGTTGCAAGAATAATGGATCTTGCTCCCTTCTCCCAAAGAGGATCCTTCTCATTGGTGATCGGACAAAGAACCGATACAAAGTCGTTTAAGTCCTCATACATTTCGTCATAAATCTTCTGCTTTGCCACACTGACTTCATCCAGGCAGTGTCTTGCATCTGTATAAGCGCAGCCCTTGTATTCAATCCACAGGCCACCCTCCCCGGGTTCTTCCTCATCCATGCGCTTTAAATCCGGATAATCTGAAAGTGCATCCTTATGGGCAACCATCCCCTTATCCACCTGCAGATATTCCTGATACATATCCCAGATAGAGCCCAGGGGATTCCATCTGCTCGAAGAATAGGTATCTCTTAAATCCAGCACTTTCACATCATAGCCCCGCTCCTTCAAAAATCCGGAATGCAGGTCAAGAAGTTCTCCCTTCGGGTCCGTCATAATCATGCTCGAACCCTTCCCGCTGGCCGCAAGCAGCTGAATCATGGGATTGATGAAGGTTGTGGTTTTACCGGAACCGGTAGCGCCGATAATCAGAGAATGCACACCGCACATAAAATTGCACTGCAGAACTCCTTTTTTATCAACGAAGGCCCGGACGGGAACTCCGTCATTCTTCAGCCCTTCTGCAGTCTCATAGGTGAACGCCGGAAAATTGCTGTCCCGCTCCTTATCTGTCATAAACCTGCTGTTCTCAAGTACGGATGTAATGTCAGCCTTCTTGTTCTTATAAATCTTATCTCCCGGTGTGGAGGAATCCATAAAATTCAGGAACACAATCATAAAGGAAATCACCAGCACAATAAAACCGATTCCCCAGGTTGAGGGTGTAACAAAAATATGCCAGTCAAAATGCACTGCTTTTTGTCCGATCATGTTGGAGAAATTCTGTATAATAAACTGAAACAGCACACCGGTGACAGTCATGTACACCAGTGCCAGCACGATATAAGCTGCAAGCTTTTTATAATCCTGTTCTTTTGCCCATTCCTTCAGCTGTTCAAACTTTTCTTTCATTCTGCTCCACTCCTTATGTAGAATGTACCAGTTTATTATAACATACGAGTCGTATTTTATCCATAAAATTCCGATTAATTACAGTTTTTGCTTACCTTAAGACAGTTCATGCCGTTCTCATAGCGGTATGTAAAGGAATCCGTCATTTTTCGGACAATGGTAAGTCCCCAACCGCCTATGGTTTGCCCATCCTCTTCTTTTTCTTTATCCCGGGCTCGTTGAGTCGGGTCATAAGGAATTCCGTTATCCGAAAATTCCAAAATTACGGCATCACCCGTATATTCATAGCCGACCCGGATTTTACCTGCATTGCTGTAAGACAGAATATTAGCCAGCAGCTCGTCCGCCACAATATTCATTTTGGAAATCAGCGTAACGTCCAATCCGTCCGCTTTCATTGCCGTTTCCAGGAACTGTGCTGCCCTTTTACCGACCTCAGGTCCCATGTCAGCCTCAAAATTTTTCATATTGCATCACCCTCTGAACGAAACAAAGCTCTGTATTTTTCCGTGACTCCCATGTTATAACATTGTTTTGGGGATAAAACGGGGACACATTTCAAAGACAGTGGAATTGCTTTGCAATTTGCACATTATCCTTCTTCCGTCTGAGCGAGATATTCCAGACACAGCATGGTCGTGTCATCAAACTGAACCACGTCTTTCGTAAAGGAATTCAGTTTTTCCCACATGTAATCCACCTCACCCTGCGGACTTAAAAATTTTGCTCCGCATGCATTCAGATTTTCAAGCATCCGTGCCGTCCCAAAAGCTTCTCCCCCTGCATTGACAGCCTCCGCAAGTCCATCTGTATAGAGGAAAATCCTATCCCCTTTTTTCAATGTGATCTGGTAGTCGTGATATTGCACTTCCGGTATCACGCCCACTGCCAGACCATGGACATCTTTCAGATATTCGTACCGGTCTCCCATTTTTAACAGAGGATATTCATGTCCGGCATTGCAGGCGGTAATTACTCCGCTTGTCAAATCGAGAATTCCCAGCCACAGCGTCACAAAATTGGTATCCTCCTCGTATCTGCAGATGCTTTCATTGACATCCTTCAGAATTTCGGATGGCGTTCCTCCGTAAATGACCCGTTCCTTCAGCATAAACTTTGTCATCATCATAAACATTGCAGCGGCGATTCCTTTATCGGAGACATCCGCAATGGTTATTACCAAATGCTTTTTATCCAACAGGTAGAAATCATAAAAATCTCCCCCTACCTGTCTGGCCGGTTCCATCATGGCGCCGATTCGCACCGCAGATTGTTCTTTTAATTCTTCTGCTGTTTTCGGGATGCATGCCTGCTGAATCTGACGGGCCAGATTCAACTCCCCGTCCATTCTGGCTTTTTCCTCGGTATTCTTCCGGATGGACTCTGTCTTCCGCTCTATATCCGTTTCCATTCTCTGTAGGGATGCTGCCAGATAAGAAAATTCATCCGGTCGTTTTTGCTGTACTGCCGAGGTCTTAGCTGCAATCCCTTCCGTACGGAAACGCTCCGTTTCATCTACGATTGCTTTTAAGGGGCGAAGCATCTTTCTCCTCATCAGGATGACCATAAATGTTGCCGCCAGAGCTGCCAGCAATACACCGGAAATCAGCATTTCCAGTCCGTAAATGCGAAGGCTTTGAAACATTTCATTTTCCTGCTTAATCACGCAGACAAAAGCCACCGGCTGACCGGCTGAATCGTACACCGGTTTGATGACTTCAATATAATAGCCTAATTCTTTTGATTTATTCAGCAAATGTGTGGTATCCGGCTCATCGGATTCCGTATCATATGCGCCTGCGGCTGCAGCCTCCAGATAAGCCTGATTTTGGGTGCTGTGATGGGCATAGCTGTCCTGATAACCGATTTCATAAGGGGTAAAACCACTTGAGGCAGAAACCACATCGCAAATATAGGTTCTGGTCTTCTCCTGCGCATCCATAACCCCAACGTAAATGGATACACAATTTTCCTCATCATCCACTGCCTGCAGAAATTCCTCCATCCACAGGTATTCCGCATCCTTTTCACCGGTTTTAAGATAATCCAAAACCAGATCCCCGTCCACATAGGCTGCACACTCGGAAGCGATGGAATGCACCCTGTTGTACAGCTGCTTCACAGAATACCGGTAATAGAAAAGCAAACTTACCGAATTTCCGATCAGAGCCACAACCAGAATTCCGACAATCAGGCTTCTGACAATAAAGGCAGCCACCCCATGGTTCACAAGATTTTTCTCATATTCTTTCCGGTTGAAGGACTCCTGATTCATGGCTTCCTTCTCTGTATCCTGTCTCTGTGTTTCTTCTTCCGTTGATTGTGAAACAGCAGTCAGCTCGATATATTCCTCCACCCTTGTCCTCCTTATCATACCAACGGAATAATCCAATTGATTCGTTTCGGTGTCTGTCATCTCAAAATGGGAAGACTTCCTACCGTTCAAAAGGAATCGATATAATTGACTCCGTTCCCTTGCCGACTTCGCTATTAATCGTCAGGCTTCCATTGGAAATCAGTCTTAAACGTTCCCGGATGCTGTAGATTCCGGTATGACTTCTGCCGTCCTCCCGAGGAACATCCGGATCAAAGCCCACACCGTTGTCCTTAACAATTACCTCATAATGGTCATCTGCCTTGCGGGAAATAATCCAGATCATGCCTCCGTCCTTCTTCGGATGAAGGCCATGCTTAATTGCATTTTCCACAAGGAGCTGTACAGAGAGCATAGGCAGACTGAAATCCGTCTCCTCAATCTCAAATTCCACCTCCAGCTTATCTCCGTAACGCAATTCCTCGATATTCAGGTAATATTCCACCTGTTCAAGTTCCTTCTCCAAAGGAATCGGAAGCGTGGTTTTTAAGGAATCCATGTGTCCTCTTAAGTAATCTGACAGCGAACTGATCTGCTTCTGGGCGGTTTTGGGATTTTTTTCACACAGAAAGTAGATGGTATTGAGGGTATTATAAAGAAAATGCGGGCTGACCATAGCAAGGGTATTCTGGGTCTGCAGATTGATAACCTCTTCCCGTTTATTCAGCAATTCTTCTTTTTCAAGCATTTGAAGGTCATGCTCCCCGATATAGATGAACACAAAGGCCACCATGATCAGGATAATCGTTACAGCATTTCCAATCTGAATCCCATAGAAAAACTCCTGGAGAATCATGGCTGTCGCATACACGATCAGGGAAATGATTGTAAAACGGCGAAACAGGGGTTTTACCTTTTTGAAATGTCTGAACACGTAAATACAGCTGAAGAACACCGGCAAAATTTCCATTGCGGTATTCAACGGGTGCAGAGCAGCACGGGTATAGAGGTTATCGTCTCCGATGGAATAGAAGTATTCTCCGAACAGATTTCCAACCAAAAGGAACATTGCAAGCAAAATATTGCCCCAGCAAATCAAATAAACAGTTTCACTTTCTTTTGTTGTATCCTCCACAAG
>R17__coassemble_1077_pt1 | contig 8884 bp, 5 predicted proteins | sample R17__metabat2_low_PE_031 | metagenome-assembled genome bin R17 | reverse complement strand
CCGCTGCAAGTGTGCCTGCAATGCAGACCGTGGAACATGCTCCGTACGCAACAGTTCCACTGCCCTCTCGGACAGGATAATTCCGTCATCCATGCATGAAAACTGATTCATTTCCAGCCGCATCCCCAGCCCTGTCAGCTTCATATAGCTTTCTTTGGCTGTCCACACCCGGTAAAATGTCCGTTTCTGTTCCTCATCCTCAAGAGTCAGCAGCCGTTCATATTCTTCGGTTGTAAAAAAGTGCCGGGCGACTCCAAGCTTTGCCTCATGAATCTGCTCCACATCAATTCCGATTTCCACATCGGAAATCCCTGCAAGAACCAGTCCGTGAGAGTGGGAAATACTGAAATGGATATCCGGATAATGCACAAATTCCGGCTTTCCGTAGGGACCGGTTCGGTAAACCATATCCTTCTCCCGGAGTCCCATTCGTTTCAAGCAGACGTCCAAACAGATTCCGGCAGCCAGACATTCCCACCTGCCGTGTTCGGTTTTCTGCTTTTGGGCTTTTTGCAGCCGATAGGGGGAAAGGTCCGTTTCCGTAAGGCCTCCCGAATAGCGCATCCCCGCAATTTCAATGTATGTTTGTCTCATGTTTCTCCCCACGATGGCAAATTATCCTTAATCATTATTGAGCAGAAAATCCTCTATTTCAATTTCCGAGGGCAGTCTGAGATCCCCTCTCGGACTGACGGATACGGAACCGATTTTTACCCCATCCGGCATGCAGTTTCTCTTAAACTGCTGACGGAAATATCTGGTGTAGAATACATTCAGCCATTTTTTTACTTCCCCGGGCGTAAATGCCTGATACTCCGGATTCTGACGGATTGCCTCTAAGCATAATTCATAGATTTCATCCGGTGCCATACCGAAACGCAGTGTGTAGTAGAGGAAGAAATCATGAAGAATATAAGAACCCACTGTATCCTCTGTCTTCTGGGCAATGGTTCCGTCCGGGTTCGGGGGCAGAAGCTCGGGGCTGACCGGTGTGTCAATAATGTCCTCTACGACCCCGGCCAGACCTGTGAATCCATTGGCATCCATATCATGGCCGACCCGGTCGACCAAGGTCCGTACCAAGGTTTTGGGAACGGAGGTATTCACCGCATACATGCTCATATGGTCACCGTTATAAGTACACCAGCCCAGGGCCAGCTCTGACAGGTCACCGGTCCCCACTACGAAGCCGCCCCGCTTGTTGGCAATATCCATAAGAATCTGTGTCCGCTCCCTGGCCTGACAGTTCTCATAGGTGACATCCAAAACCTTCGGGTCATGGCCAATATCCCGAAAATGCTGATTGACCGCATCCACAATGCTGATTGTCATGGTATCGCATCCAAGCAGCCGCATCAGTTCAAGAGAATTGTTCTTCGTTCTTCCGGTAGTTCCAAAGCCCGGCATGGTGATTCCGAGCAGGGTCTCCGGTGCAAGTCCCAGATTTCTCACTGCCTGCGCACTTACCAGCAGCGCAAGGGTGGAGTCGAGGCCGCCTGATACCCCCACCACAATACATTTGCAATGGGTAATCTCCATTCTGTGCTGAAGCCCCGCAACCTGCATTCGGAAAATGGCGCGGCATCGCTCCGTTTGATTCGAGCTTGGAACAAAGGGCAGCATTTTCACACGACCGGCGTACTCATGCTTCTCCATAAGGGGGGCAATACTGACAATCGTCTCGTAATCCCTGCTTAAATTCTCCCTGCCGCAATCCGAGAAGGACCGGTTGGCCAGACGGTCATGCCTGATTTTCGTCAGATTGACATCCCGAATCAGCGCGGTACCATCACTCATAAAGGGTTTCACTTCTCCCAGCAATTTCCCGTTTTCAAATATCATGTTGTGACCGCTGAATACCAGGTCGGATGTAGATTCTGTCCGGCCGGCGGAAACATAAACATACCCGCAGATACAGCTTGCGGACAGCTGATTGACAATTGTCCGTCTGTAGCTTTCCTTCCCGATTACTTCATTGCTGGCAGATAGATTTAAAATCACCTCAGCCCCTGCAAGGCTTAAAAATCTTGAGGGTGGAATCGGCGTCCATGCATCTTCACAAAGTTCGATTCCCAGTGTAACCTTTTCCTCTTCTCCCAGTTCAAATAAAAGGTTATTGCCGATTCTGGTTTCATCTCCGCCGGGAAGTATATAATCATCCCCATCAATCTTGCCGGCTGCAAACCACCTTTTTTCATAGAATTCCCCATAGTTGGGAAGATAGGTTTTCGGCACCAGCCCATATACAAAACCATCCCGAAGAAATGCCGCACAATTAAGCAGTTCTCCCCTGTATTCCACAGGCAATCCCACGACTAAGGCTGAGTGAGAGGTGATGGCAGCCAGTTCCATCAGGCCTTCCATTGCCCGGTTTAAAAGCCTGCGATTGGTAAAAAGGTCCTGACAGGTATAACCGGTCAGACACAACTCCGGATAGACTATAACATCCGCCTGATTCTGATAGTTCAGATAACCCTGCTTGATTTCCTCCACATTGGCCCCAACATTTCCCAGATGTACCTCCGGCGTAATTGCGGCAACTCTCAACAGATTTTTCATCTTTTATCTCCCTTCAAAGACTCGCGAATTTCTATCGGAATTTGCTCATTAAAATTAAAAGATTGCCTGCTTCTAAGCCTGCACGGTACCGGGCTTAAACCCGACATCGTGCTAAAGCCGGCCCCACCGCCATGCAGCCATGTTCGTTTCCACGGCAGGTGTTTGGTTTTATTCGTTTACAATTGAAATCTGTGTCATCTTCATAGCACTCAATGCATTTTTATGACTTTCAGGGGTAACGCCTGCGCAGCAATCTGCGATTACGGACACCGAAACCTCCGGCTTATTGGCCTTAATCAGCAGGGCATTGCTTATCACACAAATGTCCGTACACAGACCAATCAGTGCTACCTCCTCCAAATCATCCATCCCGGCAACATACCGGCCCAGTTCCACAGAACCGAAAGTAGGCTTATCGAAAACCCGGTCAGCCTCTGTTCGCAGTGCTTCTACTTCCTTTACCAGCTGCCAGCCCTCGCTTCCCCGGATGCAGTGAACCACAGGCAGCAGTCTGCCCTCCTGGGTTTGCAGGTAATTCTCCTCATGGGTATCTCTGGTAAAAACAATCTCACTGTCCTCCATCCTGCGGTAAGCTTCCACGCACGCGGTCACCTTCGGCAATATGGAAACGGCCTCAGCAGTTCCTAAGCTTCCGTCCACAAAATCCTTCTGCATATCCACGACAACCAAAAGCTTCTTACTCATAATCTTCCATTCCCTTCTCTTCCCGGTAATCATTTACGCTGGGTTCATTTGCAGCATCTATTTCGGTAATAACACCACCCGTGACCACAATCGTATAGCCGCAGGTCATGTCATCCGGATCCTCAATCCTGTAGATGATTTCATCTCCATCCTCTTCCTTCTCATACTGCAGCCCATCGAAGGTGAGGAGCACCTCCTCAAGCGCAGCCTCTTCCATACCGATTCGAATCTCTCCGGCCAGTTCCATATCTGTATCACAGGATGGGCCGGCATTGAGGGAGGTGATGTAGCAATAGTCGATTTTGACTGCGTCATTGCTGTAATTTCTCACATTTGCATGAAATTCCACACCGTCTTTCTCCAGGTAAAGCAGCCCAAAGCTTCCCCCCGGAATAATCTCTTCCGATTCTTCCCGGTTGATGGTCCAGCCGTTTTCAACAAATTCGCTGACCGGAGCCGGCAGGGTATAGCAGGCGCCGTCATAACTCAGAGTATAATCAAACAGACTTCCGGAGAGTTGGGACGGTCTGTTGTAGGTGTAGATGATATCCGGTTCGATTTCTCCGAATTCCGACTCCTCAAAATCATCCGGGATAATGAAATGCTTCATATCCACATCCGTAAGCAGTTCTGTCTCCCCATCGAAGGTCAGCGTCACAACAGAATAGGAATCCTGCTCATAATAATAAACCGGGTTCCCTGCATCCGTTGTCCCGGTCCTGTCCGGCATTCCGTAGACAGTCTCAATTTCGGATATCCCGGCGAGACCATAGGTTATTCCACCCGGGAGTAGAATTTCAGATGCCGTGTTAGTAATACTTCCGTCATCGAAAAAGATTCCCACTACATAACAGGCAGAAAGAGGATGCTCTCCGATATCGAAATTCATGATATAACAGATGTAATTGTTCTCATTGCACCGGAAATAATCGCTGAGTACATAAGTATTGGCCGGCACCTTCGAATTGGATTTGCCAAGGTAGTCAAAGCCCGCCTCGCACATTTCCCGGTAGGTCATGGGAAACTGCAGAACCTGTCCGTCAATTTCAATGGTGTAACTCTCCGGCAGTTCCCCGAGTACTGCCTCTTCTGTCTCAACTACTGTCTCAGTCGGCACTTCTTCCTGTGTCTCAGTCCCATCTGCTGTTGTAGGGCTGATTTCTGTCTCCCCGTCAGTCACGCTCGCCGGTAAATCTGTTTCTGTTACATCCGCATCCGGGATATTTTCAGTCGTATATGCGGTGGTTTCCGGTTCATTTGTCTTTCCGCAGCCTGATGCAAATATCATTCCCAAACCCATGCAGAGCATTGCTGCGCCGACTCTTTTCCATTTGCATCCTTTGTTCCGTATTCTTCTTCCCTGCATCCTAAAACCTCCGTTTTTTCCAAACTGCAAAGTAAAGCGGACATTTGCAATCCGCATCCCTCCTTGCTCATGAATCGCCGGCTGCTTCCGAGCCCCTCCGCCGGTGTTTTAACCCACTACGGAAACGACTCGACCGAGTCGATTAAATGCTTTTTTATCAAAACAGTTGTCTTACCGATTCCGCGTCAAATACGACCCTGCTTTCTCCTTCTGCCTCTATCCGATACAGAGCATTTGCCGCAATATGTTCTGCCGCCTGCTCCAAATCTCTGATTCCGGTTGTATCGCGAAACAGGGAAACGACCTCCTCAACCGCCTGGGGACTGCAGATGCATTCCTCCGGCCGAAGGGCCATCCGCTTTAATACCTTCGGAAGTGCAAACCGGGTAAATATTTCCTTCTTTTCTTCCGGGGTATAATCCGGAATTTCTATCACGGCAAAACGGCTCATTAGGGGTGCGCTGATTTGATTCCGGTCATTGGCCGTGGCGATGGGATAGACACCTACCGTCGGCACCATGCACTCCATGTAGTTATCCGTAAAGCCCAGATTATCCAGCAGGGTCAACAGAACATCCGCCGGATTGCCGCTTCCCTTTCCGCTTGCTGCTTTGTCAAGCTCATTGATAATAAATACCAGATTGGATTCACCGGCTGCCGCAAAAGCCTCTAAGATAATTCCGGGCTTTGCATTTGCATAAATTCTCGAGCTGCCGGTCAGCTGTTCCGGATCCTTAATGGAACTCATATCCAGCGTCGTCCACGGCAATTTCAGAATACGGGCTACGGCATATGCAATCTGACTTTTCCCCGTTCCCGCAGGTCCGATTAAAAGGATTCCGTAAGCCGGCAGGGAGTGGGTTCTGTTAATCTGCACAATGGTCTCGATTATCCTCTGTTTTACTTTCTCCATTCCGTAAAGTTCTTCGTCAAGAATCCGTCTGGCCTCCTTGGGGTCTATGGCCTCGAAATAATCGCTCTTCCATTGTATATTCAGCATGGTAGACAGAGCACGCTGGGCATGCCGGCGTTCTTCGGGGGATACCTCATGGCTTTTTGCAACTGCAAGATTTCTTCTGGCCCAGATTCGGATATTATCCGGCAAAGTTCTTCCGGCGCAGTTTAGGAAATCCGTAATGCTCTGGATGCTGGTGAGCTTCATGTTGTCCGCATTTTCCTCTTCCTCATCATCCTCAAGCTCCGGAGCCGGCGGATTGCTTGCAAGCAGCCGTTCGATCATATATTGGAGGAATCCGTCTTCTGCGGATAATTTGGCGCCGCCCCCAAAGGCAACCTCCCGAATCTTGTAAACCGCATAACCGTCTTCCCGTTCCTTGCCGGAAAGACAGACATTAATCCGGTTTTCTCCAAGCCATTTTAAAAGGCTGGTAAACCTCGCATCAATTTCAAGAATATCCGCAGTAACTTTCTCACCTTCATTGTCAAATTCAAAAGAGGTGCGCTTTACGGGATTGGTAAATACTCCGTTGGAGTGGTGCTTCCAGCTGATATTCTTGTGGTCTAAAAGCATAATGGGATGCTCCGCCGACGGGTTGGACTCACTTGTGCGAACCACCCGATAGGTACATATTCTTTGGGTATCCTTTTCTCCTGCACTCTGGCTGAAATCAAAAACCGGCATATCTGCTCTCCTTTTTTTCAATTTGGGAAACGACCTGACTTTCGTCAGGTCATGTTGCAAATCACATTATAAATCGCTTCGCGATGTGAATTGCTTTGGAAACGACCTGACCGAATCGGGTCTATCGACAATTTGCTTTATCATTGCTTTTGAAATTTTATTATATCACAATTTTATTTTTTATTACAAGATACATAGGTACTCGGTCATCCGGAATCGGTATGGAATATCATTCGCAGGATTGCTCCGAATAAGTATCCTTATTCCAAATCAGTGGCTTTCCGATTCTGTAGGAATGACAGTCCACCGTCTCAAGCAGAAACTGTCTGGCCCTTGCTTCCTCTTCCATACATTTTTCCCGGTCAGCCCTTGCATACATCCAAAGCACCGCGATTGGCAACACCAGCATTGTCACGCATAGGCCCATCGCAAATGAATATCCCCCCATGTCATAGAACAAAACGGAAGAAAGGGCAAAAATCAGAAGCCCTGTTACAATAATCATGGGCTTGTTCAGTTGAATCCGTTCGGTCTTTTTCTCTTCCCCCTCCCTCCACTTCTCAAGAAGCTTAAAGTTCGGCTTTTTCTTTTGCGTATCTTCCGTTGTCAGCATGCAGACACTGCCGGTCTGACCGTTTACATAGTAGATTCTTCCATGTTCATCCTTTGCGCTCCACAGAGGAAGACGAACAAGGCAGACAATCCATTTTAATTTGTAATCCGTTTCCTCATGCTGATACCGTTTCAGAGGAACTGCACCTTTCTGAACAGCCATCCGGTTTTCTCCCGATACGGTCATCATTCCGCCGAAGCCCGGTTCCGAATCCAGGTTGGTCAGTGTCTCTTTTGTATCCATACGGAGTTTGGTTCCAACCTGTCTGAGGGTTGCCTCAATTTGTTCCCCATACTCCTGCCGCAAGCTGTCATCTTCTGTATCCGACACCTTCCCGGTGTAATCATAATCAAAAATTCCATCCCGCAGGGACTTAGGCAGAGTCCGGTCGAAAATGACCGGAATTGCTTCATAATGGGTCTTCATGTTTCGTTCCACCGGATATTCATCTGTCTGACCGCCGTCTTCCCGGGTTACTTTTGCCCGGTAGGTACAATACACGTCCGCAGATAGAAGCAGTCCTACAAGCGGAATTTCCTCAAAGGCCTGCTTCAGAACCGGATTCATCAGGGCCTCATTCATAAGATGCTTATTTCCCGCCCAATCAAGGAGTTTGCGGTAAGCGTCATCACGATTCAGTGCAAAAGGAATCTGAACACTTTCCCCATATTCAACAGCAATCGTCCCGCCATCCCGTTCCTCCCAGTCCCACCAGTCGGGTGCCACGGCATCGTTTTGGTCGGCTTGTGCCTGTTCGATTTCGTCCTGTCCGTATCGCATCATGCACGCATCACAGCTATACCCGGATTCATAAACGATTCGCCTGCGTTCACTGACTTCAGGTTCCGGTTGTGTTCCGTCCTGACTTCGCCCGGTCTTTTCCACATACTGCAGGGGTCTGTGACAGACCGGACAGAGGTATCTTTGATTCATAGTTTCTCCCATTACAAGTATTGATATATCAACATTCTTCTTTCCGACTTTACAAAATGTCTGCACTACACACTACATTTGTTCCAATATATATGCCTTCACAGCTTCGAGCCTGCTCTGCTTCCATTCCCCAAGTTTTTCCCTGTCTGCAATTTCACAGACGATGAAGAAATCCAGCGCCTCTCCGGGAACTCTGCCGCTTCGCATGGGATTGGCAAAATGTTCCGCCCATTCTTCCTCTGTGGCATGCTCGAATTTCTCCCGATTCATGTAGATTTGCTGTCGTTTCGTGGCTGCAATAAACATTTTAGCCGCCAATGGTGCAAGCAATTCGTATTCCTTTGCATCCACATTTGTAAAAATACGCGGAAGACTCCCTGTTTGAATGTGTTCTGTCTCTCTGTCGATTCGAATACCGCAGGCTTCAAAACAAAATTTTTCCCTATCAAAATTCAATTTCAGCAAAATGCCTTCCTCGGTGTGGAACTGCGCCCGCTGATAATCCGTGTCAAAAATAAAATTCCCCAGAGAATAGAAGATTGCCTTCTCACCCACCAGTTCATAATTCATCGGGACATGGGGATGATGCGCCACAATCACATCCGCCCCCATATCCAAGTAGGCATGATATCGTTCTCTGGTGTAGCAGGTAGGAAGTGCGGTAAATTCCTCCCCCGCATGTGCTACGATTACACACCACCTGCATTTTGTCTTAATTTTGCGAATGGTTTCCTGTATTTGCTCCAGCTCGCTCCAATTATAACAGCCTGCCTTTTGCTCCCCTGCCGGCTTACAGCCACGCTGATACCCCACCGAAAATATGCCGATTCCCCCGGCATCCTCCAGATACAGCACCCGTCTTGCCTCCTGAAGGTTCCTGCCGGCTCCGATGGTTTTGGCCCCCGCCCTTTCGGCCTCCTGCAACGTACATTCCATTCCATAAGTCCCGGCATCCATGATATGGTTGTTGCAAATATTCCAGATATCCGCCTTCATACGCTTGAGAACCCCAACAGCCTTCGGGTTCATCGTGTGCATCAGCTGGCCAACCCCCTCTGTCTCATGG
>R17__coassemble_1017_pt1 | contig 9324 bp, 7 predicted proteins | sample R17__metabat2_low_PE_031 | metagenome-assembled genome bin R17 | reverse complement strand
GTAAGTGGACCGGAATGGGCTATGTAGAAAATCATAACTTCCAGGAAGACAACAGTGTCTTCTCCGTAGAGACAACATCACTGGATATCTCATATGTATATTATTATTTTACTACCGGCATCCTGGGACTATTTTTTATCATTGGTGCAGCTGCTATGATCCTTATCATGCTGTTCTTCTGCCAATCAAAGTATAAGACGGCGGTTTTAGCTATTTATGTCAGCATGCTGTTCTATGCGCAGTGGCAGGTGAATCTCTTCTCGTATTCCTTCTTCTCGACCATTATTTTTATGGTGATTTATTTGAGTGCGATTGCAGACAGGACAGGCAATCAGAACAATGAATCAATAGTAAAATTTGATATATTATAGATAAAGATGGGAATGAATCGTCTGTTATGAAGGATAGTAAAAGAATACAATGGATTGATGTCCTACGTGGCATAGGTATTATTATAATGGTGATGGGACATGTTGGATTCGGTGGTAAATTTGATCGCTGGATTCATTCTTATCACATGCCGTTATTCTTTATCGTGTCGGGCTTCTTGTATGACGGTCAGGCAAAAAATCTGAAACAGTTTATATATAGAAAATTCAGGACACTGCTTGTTCCATATGTGTTTTTTATTTTCATTAATTATTTCGCATGGCTTATTTTAGAACAAGACAGTTCTTTATTATTGCCGTTGCTTGCAGCGCTTACCTACAATACACATGGATTACCAATTGCCGGTGCCTGTTGGTTTCTGACAGCCATGTTTTTTACAGAAATTATATACTGTGTTTTGCAGAAAACTCTGCATGACCCAAGAGTCTTATGTGGTGCTGCAATGGCACTGGCGATTGGAATCTCTTATGTTGAAACGACTTTGGGGTTCATCCTGCCACTGGCATTTTTGCAGGGGCTTGTCGGAGTCGGTTTCCTTCAGATTGGACGCCTTTTCGGTCTGTTGCTGAAGAACGAGAGTGTGAAGGAACCTTCTGAGGTATGCATGGGATTTCGCATTGTGTTCGGTGTTGCTCTTTTGGCATTCAATGTTGTACTCAGTTTTGTAAATGGGTATGTCAATGTAAAAGACGGAAGCTATTCGAATATTCTTCTGTTCTGGGGCAACGCAGTAATCGGAACGGTTGCGATTGCTCTTCTAGCTATTGCAATTGAGAAGAATTTTCATCGATTACGTGCTATACTGATAAAAATCGGACAATATTCCATTGTTTTCCTGGGGCTTAATCAGCTTATAATTCGGCTCTTTTACAGAACCGGTTTGCCCTATGTGGGAGAAACAGGCCAGCTTTCGATTTCGAGACTGGTCGGCAGTATAGTCATTACAATCGGAACATTGGAAGTGCTGTTGCTGATCAGCCGACTGCTTATGTCAGGGAAACTGAAGGTCATCTTTGGTAAGTAAAGAAGTAGTAAGTACAAGTAACAAGTAAGGATTTTTCTCGTTATGAAAATATTGGAATTCGCGGGGGTACCAGGTATTGGAAAAAGTACCCTGTGCCATCAATTACAAAATGCCTTGACGCAGAAAGGATATACGGTAATCAATCTGCAGAGATATCTGCCGGGAAATACGTTTATTCAGAAGGTGTACCGTAAATACAAATATCATATGATCTGGCATGCACCGATTAACAGAAAGATGGTTATGACCTTCCGTCAGTTGAATTTTCCAGTGGATAGCGCTCACAGGGAATGGATGGAGCGAATCCTACTTGTTAATTACCAGCTTCATATGAATGGAGTAACATATGACTATATCCTGATGGATGAGGGGATGATTCAGTTTATTACCTCCCTTTATCATAATAGAGAATTGCAGGACCCGGAAAGCGTAAAGCCTTTCATTCAGGCCCTTTGTCCAGAGTATTTGCAGAATACAGAGATTATCTATATGACCCTGAATATGACTGCAGTCTGTGAGCGACTGAAGAATAGAAATCGTGCAGGCGATCGTTTCGTAATGGAAGACCAGCAGCAGATGAGGGAGAATCTGGAAAAGAAACGGAAAAATATTGAGTTTACATTAAACGCAAGCAAAATTCCGGTGTATCATCTGAAATGCGATAACATTTCGAATGTTTTGCTGGTACAGGACATCATGAATCACTGTGTCTAATACTTGCAGATAGAGGCTATATTATATATGGAAACGAATCCCAAAGTCAGTGTCGTGATACCGACCTATTCAAGAAACGATACTCTTGAGAGAGCAATCGCAAGTGTACTGAATCAGACCTACAGGAATCTGGAAATCCTGGTAGTCGATGATAATCCGGCTGATTCTGAATGGAGGGCCCGTACTTCTGATCTCATGCAGAAGTATGCGGGGAATCCGATGATACGCTATATTAAGAATCCCTGCAATATGGGAGGTTCCGGCGCCAGAAATACCGGAATCAGGGAAGCAATCGGAGCGTACATTGCCTTCCTGGATGATGATGATGAATATCTGACGGAAAATATCGAGAAAAAGCTTCATGCCTTCCAGCAAGCAGATAACGAGAAGGTGGCTTTGGTATATGGATATAGTGAATACGTAGATGGTGGACGGGTTGTATATACGGATAAGAAAAACTTCAACGGTTGTTGTATTTTCGATGCTATGGAGCAGAACTGTATTGCGGCTACATCTCAGTGGATGGTCCGCAAATCTGCTCTGGTGGATATCGGGTACTTTCCAATTGTGCCATCCAAGCAGGATTCCCAGACCATGCTGAAACTTTTAGGCGCCGGTTATGAAATCAAATGCGTACCAGAGGTGCTGTCCCGGTATTATATGGACTTTTCAACGGTGGCTCATATCAGCAATAACGGAAGGAAACCTCTGCAGGGAGAACTTTTGTATTATGAGGAGTGCAGGAAATATTACTCCCAGTTTGACCAAAAACAGATTGCCCGGATCGAGTATACATTCGCAGTCATGCTTTATGAGAAATACACTGGGATTGGCGATAAGCGGAATGCAGGTATACAGAAAGAGAAGATGTATCAGCTGAGCTTTTTGAAAGCAACTCGATATTTCGGGCGTGCATTCCTGCGTAAAGTAAAGGCGAAATTGATATGATTTTTTCAACAAGCGGCTATTATTCTACAGGTTCTTCGGCAGTATATGTGCTGCTGAAAGAGTATGAAAACTGTGAAGAAGGGATCCTTCGGAATTGGGAATTGAGAGCTCATGATTACGAGAATGTTTTTTTATATATGCCAAACGGGCTGTTCGATTTAGAGGATAAGCTCCTATATGGGAACAGTATTCACAGATCGGATGAAGCGATTCGGGGCTTCCTGTCCGAAATGAGGCGATTAAATGACAATAAATATGGATGGTGCGGAGATTATCAAAGACTTATCGGAGACGAATTTATGAACATGATCCGTGAATTTGTGGACTCCCTGATAGACTATAAGGTGCAGTCACACTGGGGATATCATCTCGGAAATGATAAGCTGAGCTGCCGTAAGTTCCTGGGAAGTGTGAAAAGAAAAATCACAGGTGAGAGAGCGACAGGCGATTTTTGGAAGGCAACGTCCTATCGTACAGATGAAATGATTTATTATGCTTTTCCAACCCCGGAAAAGTTCTATGCCTCCGCACGAAAGATGATCGATCGTTATTGCAATCTGATGATGGGAAGCGATGCAGAAGGGAAGGATTTATTGCTGAATCATTTTATCCTGCCGCATAATCTGTATCGCCTGAAAAAATATTTCGCAGAGGAGGAAATAAGAGTGATCGTCGTGGATCGGGATCCGAGAGATGTATTCATTATGGAAAAGTATAGAATGCGTTCGGATCGGAGCCGCATCCCCTGCCAGGATGTGCGGGAGTTTGTCTCCTTCTGGAAAAAGCTGAGATGCTGTGAGAAGCAGGAAAATGATCCCAGAGTGGTCCGGATACGCTTCGAGGATATGATTTATAAGTATGAGGATACCGTTTCTTTCCTGGAAAGCAGATGCGGTCTGGATCCGCGCCGGCATATTCATAAAAAAGAATACTTCAGCGTCGAAAAGTCTATGTATAATACGCAATTATTTAAACAGGATACGATATGGGCAGAAGAGATTCGATATATAGAAAAAGAGCTTCCGGAATATATCTATCCCTTCCCAGAAGGCAGCGGCATCAAGGAAAAACTTTCGGCGGGGCAATATGGTATCTATGTGTCTTAAGGACGAAGCGGGAATAAGAAAGGCTTTATAGTTTTCGGAAATGGGTAGAACACAGAAAAGTATCAGAAACATGATATATGCGTTTGCTGCGCAGGGAATTACGACAGTTCTTGCCTTTGTAACGCGTACTGTAATGGTAAATACGATAGGAATCGAAGCTATTTCTATTAATGGATTATTTACAGAAGTAATCCAGGCCCTGTCGTTGGCAGAATTGGGAATCGGTGGTGCGATTGTTTATAGCTTATACCAACCGCTGGCGCAGAAGAATGTGAAGAAAATCTGTCAGTTGATGACTTTGTTTCAAACGGTGTATCGGGTGATCGCGATGGTTACCCTGGGATTAGGACTCGCTTTGTGTCCCTTTATTCAGTATATAGTAACGGATATCGGATATTCTGTCTATTATATCCGGGAAATTTATATCTTATTTGTACTGCAAATTTCCAGCTCGTACTTATTCACCTATAAAACATCACTGCTAAACGCTGATCAGAATATGCATATGTATTCCCTGATCGCGACTCTGGTAAAAGTTATCGGGACATTATTGATGATAGCGGCATTACTGGTAACCAATAAATATATCGTTTATCTGATCGCGAATATTATGAGTACTGTTCTGACCAATGTCGCAATTTCAATGTATGTAGATAAAAAATATACGTTCTTGAAATTTGATAATACGCTTCCGAAAGAAGAAAGAAGAATAATTTTTGGCAATGTAAAAAATATCTTTGTCAAACAGCTTTCAGGAAAGATAACAAATTCAACTGACAATATACTGATTTCTGTTCTGGTCAGTACCATTTATGTAGGATATTATTCGTTTTATGCGGTGATTCTCTCTACTTTTAAGTCGCTGATCGATAAGGTTGACGAAAGCATCTATGCCAGCATGGGCAATTTATATGTTACGGAAAGTAATGAGAGATGCCTGAGCGTTTTATCCAGGCTGACCTGGATTTATGGGAATATTGCAGTTTTTTCAGGAGTCTGTATATTCAATTGTATGGACCCCTTTATCAGTGGCTGGGTTGGTAATGAATATCTTTTGCCGGAATCCGTCCTGATCGTTCTATGTATTAATTTATTCCTGTATATATCTTGCAAGCCAATTTATCAGGCCATGCATTTGTCTGGCTTTTTTAAAGAGGGAAGGAACATATCGATTATAGGCTCCACAGTGAATTTAATTACCTCTGTTATCTTAGGAATGAAACTGGGAATGCTGGGAATATTTATCGGCACGTTTATGACGTATTTCATACAGATCGTCTTAAAGATCAAAGATGTATTTCAAATGCGCTTTAAAATATCCTGTAGGAATTATGTATGTATGTGGGGGACGATGTTCGGTACGTTAGTGGTTGGAATGTTTCTAAGCAAAGAGATTTCCCAACAGTTCATCATCTCGAATTACTGGTTAGAGTTTTTCAAAAACGGCTGTATCAGCGCGATGGTTAGCACTGGACTGATCATCCTTTTCTCATTTAAGCGAGAAGAATTCCGATATTCATTAGACCTGGCAAAGAAAATGGTGACAAGAAAGAAGATTTAACTGGTGTAAATACGATGAGCGATTACAGAAAAGAGAACGATCTGATCAGCATCATCATTCCTGCTTATAACACTGAAACTTATCTGTGCAAATGTCTGGACAGTGTTTGCCGGCAGACCTACCGGAATCTGGAGGTCATCCTGGTCGATGACGGATCCACAGATCAAAGCGGATCGATAGCGGATGAGTACGCATGTATAGATTCCAGAATCCGGGTCATTCACCAGGAGAATGCAGGGCTCTCGGCAGCCAGAAATGCCGGAATCAGAGCAGCACATGGACGCTATATCGGATTTGTCGACAGTGATGATTATATAGCAGAGCAGATGTATGAGCGGCTATATGGGGCAATCGTAAGGGAAGAGGCCTCAATTGCTATCTGTTCCTATGAATGGGTAGACGAACAGGAAACGATTATTCCGCACGAGAAGCTGATGCAGGATGCTGTTCTGACATCCCTGGAGGTGCAGGAGAAGCTTAATCATATAAAGGGCAATTATTATTACACCACGGTTTGGAATCGTTTGTATAAGAGAGAGCTCTTTGACTTTGTGGCCTTCCCGGTTGGCAGATGGAAAGAGGATGAATTTGTAGCACATGAACTTTATTTTTACGCAGAGCGTATCGCAACCATCGCTGCATCCCTGTATTTTTATGTACAGCGCCAAGGCTCCATTATGTGCAGAAAAGCGGATCTGAGGAATTTTGACGGGGTACAGGCTCTGTATCAAAGATGTTGCTTCTATCGGGATCATGGTCTGGAGCAATTACTTCCGGCAACTGCAAAAAGGATGGAACTCGTCTGGTATAATGTAAATCGCGGTTGGGAAGAAGCTGGAGCAGAAAGGTGCAGCAAGGCGAAAAAAGCCCTGGAGCGTAAGCTGCAGCGTCAGGCACGTGCCATGTGCCGGGAGTTTTTCTGCAGGTATGCAGAACCGAAAGATTTACGGTATAATATTATGAATTACTATTGTCCGACGATAATTACGAAAGTGTATCGTTATCTGAAACTCAGTCATTCATGAAATCAAGGAGGAAAATCGGTGATGCCGATTTTCTCTAAATTTTAAAAATGAGGGAATCGCAGGAATGTCAGATGGATACAAGAACATATAGCAATGCGAAGGAACTGGTTAGTGTCATTGTTCCGGTTTATAACGTAGAGAAATACCTTCGGCGGTGTATAGACAGCCTTCTTAACCAGACCTACCGGAATCTGGAAATTATTTTGGTGGATGATGGATCGGGGGATTTGTCGGGGCTTATTTGCGATGAGTATGAGAAGAAAGACGCGCGTATTAAGGTGATTCATAAAGCAAATGGAGGCGTATCATCAGCTCGTAATGCGGGATTGGATCGAATGACAGGCAGCTATGTAACCTTCATTGATTCGGATGACTATGTGCTTCCTGATTATGTAGAGAAACTTATGAATGTGATGCTTAAATACCATGCACACATGGCAGGGTGTCATACATGGAGTGAAGGAAGCCCGGCAGCCTGCACCGGGGAAAATGCGGTACCCATACAGATCACAAAGGACAATTTTCTGGATTTTCAATGGCATGCATCGGTTAATGCGACCTGCTTTCGGGCGGAGGTCATCCGGGAAGCGAAGGTCCGGTTTGACGAAGCCATTGCCTTTGGCGAAGACACACTGGTGTTGTTTGAAGTATTCAGTCAGTATCCCAACGCATATCTTCTCAGGGATCAGCTATATTTTTACGACAAAAGTACCGGTGGTGTGACCTCGCAGCCGGTGAGTGAAAAAAACCTGCATTTATTGGAGGCTTATGAGCGCATCTTTCGGCGGATTCCGGGAAAAGAGAAGACTATGCACTCCAAATGCGGCTGGATCAGCGCGGAACTGGCCTTCTCCATTCTGGTCAGATACCAGGGGGAACAGGCACTCCTGAACAGGCCGAAGCAGTCCCTCTTGCACTGGGACAAAATCGAGAAGACTACAGTGCATGTCATGAGAAAAAATGTATGGTATTATCTGACGGGGAAAAAGGAAAAGAACCGGAAACTGAAGGCTGTTTATTTAATGATATGCCTTCTGGGAAGATTTTATTTTCGGATACATCGGACAGCATGCAATCGACCCGGTGATGGAAGCCGATTCTATTAAAAAACATGAAGAGGCAGTGAAAAAAGTAAATTTTCACTGCCCTTTCGCTTGCCATACTTCCAGTGCAAAGTCTGGTGGATTTTTTATCTGGTTGGTTATAAAATCGGAAAACGCATGGTCACACTGCTTCCCTTATGCAGCTCGCTCTCACAGGTAATGCTCCCGTGCATTCTGCACCAGCAGCAACAGAAAGCTGTATTCCTTATTGGAAAGGTTGAGTTCCTCTTTATTGTAAGTGCATACCGCGTCTTCACATCCGGCTAGAGAGAGAATCATCAAACGAGGACAATTCTGTAAAAGCATGATACACTTGAAAAGCACATAAAAATACGATATAGTTTAAACTTGGTATGTGTAATTTTTATCAATAATATAAGGGAGAAATGGATGAGAAAAAGAGCAAACCGGAATCGTATTGCTGCGGCAATACTTACAATGAGCCTTCTGATTCCGGCTCTGGGGACATCAGTTTTCGCTGCTTCTTCGGTTAACATTACAAAAGAGGCAAACGAACTGCAGCTGGATCTGGACCGGAAAGAAATGGTAGATGATGACACTTATTATTCAAATCCTGTTACTATTACATCCCAGCCGGAGAACGTAACGGTTAAAAATGGGCAGGATTTTACTTTTCGGGTTAACGCAACCGGAATCAATCTGACTTATAGATGGCAGTTCAGTGCAGATGAAGGAAGTACATGGATTGATACAGACTGTCTTACGGCAGAATATACGGGAATAGCAGATGCCGATATGAATGGGAATCTGTTCCGTTGTATTGTTACAGATGGGGCAGGAAATGCTGTAACTTCAACATCAGCAAAACTGACTGTAAATACCAGTACTATTGTTATTACTTCTCAGCCTCAGGATGTCATAACTACTGCCGGAGAGATATATGTCATCAGCGTTGCTGCAGAAGGAAACGGATTGACCTATCTCTGGCAGAACAGTAGGGATGAAGGCAATACCTGGTATAATACGAGCCGAGCTTCAAATAATTATCCAAGACATGCATATATTTCAGAAAATGGCCGTATGTACCGTTGCGTGATTACGGATGCAGATGGGAATGTGTTATATTCCAATGCTGTAAAACTCACCGTAACCGAGAAAGCTGAACTGGCTATTACATCTCAGCCAACAGATCTGACAGTTAACGAAGGGGATGCCTTCACGTTTACTGTAGCTGCCAGTGGAAATGGACTGACCTATCAATGGCAGTACAGTGATAATTCCGGAAGCAGCTGGAGTGATATTGACTGTACCACAGCGCAGTATACCGGAACCGCAGCTGCAGACATTAGCGGCCGTATGTTCCGATGCGTTGTAACAGGTGAAGGTGGCAACATCGCTACTTCAGACTCGGCAAAATTGACTGTAAATACCAGCCCGATTGTTATTACTTCTCAGCCTCAGGATGTCATAACTACTGCCGGAGAGATATATG
>R17__coassemble_975_pt1 | contig 9722 bp, 11 predicted proteins | sample R17__metabat2_low_PE_031 | metagenome-assembled genome bin R17 | reverse complement strand
TGAGGTATGGTTCATGAGCATGGAGCGAAGCGGAGTGCGAATGTCCGCTTTTACTTCAGAAAGAAAAGTCCCCACCGGCGGTGGGGACTTTTTTATGAATTGGCGTTGTCAAATTTAGCAGCTTTCACGGGAATCTTCTGCTTCAAGCTTTTGTATCAGTGCGGGAAAATCACCTTTGTATATGCATCTTAAAAGGCTGTCTGCCGTGTGCAGCGCATAGGACAGGTCTTCTGTTGTAAGAAGATTGCGTTCTGCTGCATCCCCCAACTCATCCAAATCAACGATTTTCACGGAACCGTCCGGTTTGAGAATGACATCAATCAGCAGGTCGGTGAAGGTGTAACGGTTCTCAGCTGCTTCATAGTCTGTGCGGATGATATCACAGTACCAGAATTTGAAAAAATCATGATTATAGAATTTGCTGACCTTGATACCTTTGTTTAAAAAATAACAGCTGATTCCATGGGTAAGATTGGGCTTAGGGTGCAGGGTTGTCCATTTGGTAATAATCATTTCATCATCAGCATAGACAATCCGGTCATCGCTTAATCGGATGCATTCCTCCGGAATCAGCCTTCTGCGATAAAGGGTTGGAAGGACCATTTTTGCCTCCGTTCAGGTGGAAATTTTATGTTCGAAACGCACATCGTGATTCTTACCTATTATAATAAAGAGTGCCTTGCAGAAAATCAAGGCAAAAATTGAAAAAAATGTTTCGTTGTGTCGGCTATAGTTAGGCCAAAAGCGGATTACGAATGTCCGCTTTACAAAGAATGTCCCCCTTATGTCCCTATTGTGAGAGTATTATGGTGTCATCATTTGGAAGGAGAGAAAAATATGAAATTTTCAAAAGCGTGTGCAAGTTATGTGAAAGATTTAAGCAGGGAAGTCGCAAAGGATAAAATTGATTTTTTGGTATTCTTAACCAATCAGACGGAAAATCAGAATGCATCGGACCTGAAGTATGAGTTTTTTCAAGCTGTTTTAAACAAGATTCAAAACGATGAGGAACTGAGCTTAGAACAGATGTCTGACTTGACTGATATGATGAATGCTTATACGGAGTTCAGTCTGGTTCATAAGGGAAGCGTATCCGATGTAATGAAAAATACGATCAACGAGATGCAGAAAGGAAATGGAGTAAAGAACTTAAAAACATACGATGTTGAAGATGAGAGGACACAACTGTATGCGGCCTATATCAGACGCGGAACAGCGGCAATGAAACACTCCTTTGAGCGTGCTTTACAAAATCAGATGACAGCAAAAGAAATGAGTAATGCGTATCTCTCCTACACTGCCTTTTTGTATAGGAAGAATCGGGAATTAAAAACGAATTATTTTGACTTAAAATTCTTCTCTTCGGATATTTTTGAGAACTTGACGAATTATACTCCCGAAACAAAGGCGACATTCAATGAGGGAATATCCGGGACATTCGATGAACTGTATGATAAGAATCAGGATGCAATTTACGGCAGAGCCGGAACGCATCCAATAGAAGAAGGTACACTAGTTGTAGGAGACAGTGCTGAAAATGCTGTCAATCAAGGCTATCACAGTGAAAGTGCAACCCATGCCACAACTCTCTATGGAATCAAAGGTGTGGAAACTGCAGAATGGAATGTAATTGATGGGCTTAGTACAATCGATGAGAAATTAAAATTGCAGCGATTGGTAGAACTGAAAGATATTGAGAAAGAAAAAGAACTTACGCAACAGGAAAAAACGGAAATGGCTGATTTGCAAAAGGGGTATGCCCCGGAGAGTTTGGAACTTTTTTTAATACTCAATGCAGACAATAAATTACCGAAAGAAATTGGGGCTGCCATAAAGGAATTCCTGGAAACGCTTAAACATTACGTATCATTGGATCAGACCTATCTTAAGGCACTAAAAGATAATGCCAAGAAGGCTCGAGAATATTATGCGATTGATTACATGTCGAAACCTGCATATGAAAAAGTGATTGCTCCGCATCTCGAAGAGTTTCGCGCAGACCTTGTTAATCTGCCAAAGGAAACTGCAAATAAGAATGATGAAAAAGATGAGCAAAAAGAATCTGTCTATGAGCCGGAGGTCATAAAGGAAGAAAAAACAGAGGCTGAAGAAGAAGTACTGTCAGGAGTAAAAATTGAGGGAGTCGTACCAATGGAGCAGGAAATTCATACAGAAAAGACTCCTCTGGTTGATTTCAGGCAGGCAAGAGAGGAAAAACGGCCTCTTGCACAAATAGGTTATGGAGAAAATGCAGTTTTGGTTTTGTCAGCTGCAAATGATAAGGCTATGCATGTGTTTACAGAGGCGGCAGCATTAGAGGAAACCAAAATCTTAACAAATTGTAAGAATCTCCTTCACAATGTCCGTACAACCAGAAATTCTCCTCAGTATGATCATCTCGAGGCTGCTTTTGATACTGCCATCACAGCATTGAATACTCAGGTTACTTCGGATGGAAAAGCAGTGAAAAATGATATTGCCTATCTGAAGGCACTTTTGAATGTAAAAACAGCTATTGTAAAGTATTATGAGCACAAGGCAAAAGACGGCGTGAGAAACTCAGTTGTAAGAAAACTGGCTGCTGTAGAACAGGTTAGCAGATTTGTAAATGCAAGATTATATGACCTTGGAAAAACAAACCCTGTTGATTATGATAAGGTTCATGGGTACAAGCCGGATGATGATAGTACCTTTAAGAATTTCGGTAGTGATGAAATGAGAAAAAAGTACCTGGATTCTCTTAATACAGACTTGACAATGCAGATGAGCAAGAACCATCAAAGACAGCTTGAACAGCTTGCTGACGGCTATGACAGGGATTTGGGCAGTGCATATGCGAAAATTGTCAATATCGGAAAGACACTTCATCTTGAAATGCATTCGTCTCTCCGTTCCCATGCGGCGAAACAGCCGGAAGAACATGAAAATCCCGCTATGCAGCTGTAATTGTTTATGAACCATACCTCAGTGGGGGTAAAACCCCCACTGAGGTATGGTTCATGAGCATGGAGCGAAGCGGAGTGCGAATGTCCGCTTTGCGAATTGCATAATATGGAAAGAAGAAAAAAGTGGCCGTGAAAATAGTTTCACGGCCACTCTTTCCTTTGGATTCTTTTAGAAAACTGTTTCTTTTTCAAAAGCTTTGTGTTATGATATGTCAGTATGGGTGGTAAATATGAGCAAATCAGATGATTTCAAGAAAAATGCCATGGCCTTTACACTGATTCTGCAGCTGGGAATCGCAGTTATGGTTCCGACATTTTTGTGTCTGGCGGTAGGTATCTGGCTGGATATCAGGCTGGAAACGACATGGTGGAGTATTGTGCTGACCCTGCTTGGAATTGCAGGAGGCGCCCTTAGCGCTTACCGGATGGTGAGAGGACAGGTGCATGTAAAACACAGACCGAAGGATGAAACCTATGACCTGATGGAGGGCTGGGATGACCTGACGGATGAGATGGAGAAATAATATGACACCGACAATCAGGCAGACCGTGAAGGAAGTATTTCTGATTCTGCTGGTATTTCTGGCAGTGGGGGCTTGCATCATAGTATTTTTTGTCGGAGGTGGCCTCGGAAAGTTTATTGCCGGAGGCTGCCAAAACACAATCAAAATCCGTATGCTTTTGGGATACATTTTGGGAATTGCGATGAGCATGGGCATGTTTTATCACATCGCCTACATTGCGGAACGGGCAGTGGTAATGGAGGCAAATGCCGCCTCGAAAAGGGTAACCCTGTACTCCATGCTTCGTATGATAATCGCCCTGATTCTTATGACAGCAGCATATATAAGCGGTTGGTTCAGCATCATCGGGATGCTGATTGGCGCAATCCTTATGCGTCCTGCGGTAAGCCTGCAGCCTCTTGTGCACAGGTGGCTATGCCGGGACAATGCAGGATGCGGCGAGCAATCCTCTGAGGGAGAAGAGAATGCTGCAAATTATGAGACGTATGAGACGGAAAGCGGAAGTGATGGTAAGACAACGGAAGCCCCGACAACCGCTTCGGATGCTTCGGAGTATGATCCTTCCGGAGATGACTGGGAAGAGAATCCGCCTGCCTTTGTAAAATGGTTAGAAAGGAAGACATATAAACATGGCAATTATGGCAAGCGCAAGTGATATGACATTTATGATTGACCATTACTTTGACTTTACTTTGTTTGGTCAGAAGCTGTCTGTCACTTCGACGCATATTTCAATTATTATTGTTGATATTGTAATCCTTGCGATTGCATTATATGCAAGACATATATTTAAGCATCCGAAGGATGTGCCGGGAGTATTTCAGAATGTAATTGAGCTGGCTGTGGAAATGCTTGATAGCATGGTATCGGAGAATATGGGCAAAAATGCTCCGAGATTCCGCAATTATATCGGAAGCATCTTCCTTTTTATTCTGCTCAGCAACATTTCCGGTATATTGGGTCTTCGGTCCCCCACAGCGGATTACGGCGTTACCCTGCTGCTTGGGCTGGTCACATTTGCCATGATTCACCTGTGCGGTATGAAGAAGAATGGACTGAAGCATTTTAAGATTTTCATCGATCCTTTTGTATTCTTCCTGCCCATTAACCTGGTCAGCGAGATTGCAACACCGCTGTCTCTGTCTCTTCGACTGTTCGGTAATGTTATGTCAGGCACGGTTATGCTGGGACTGTGGTATTCTCTGATGCCTTGGTTTGCAAAGCTGGGTATTCCCTCATTCCTGCATGCCTATTTCGACCTGTTCTCCGGGGCAATTCAGACCTATGTCTTCTGCATGCTGACCATGGTTTATGTTCAGCAGAAGATTTCGGATGAGTAAGCCGGACTTTGACGGAAAATTCCGGATATTGATGTCCGGACCTTTCGGCAGGCGGAAAGATATCTTTTCGGTGCCGGATGATATGATAGCAGATTCTGCATAAACCTTTGAATACAGTAAAATGTTTTGCTGAGAATGGTTTTGCGGAATTTCTATATAAGAAACGGCTCGACTCTGTCGTGCCGGTATGCAATTCGCCGGAACTTTTAACACGGATGAATTGATGAAGTTAATTAAATAATCTTTAGGAGGTTATGAAAGATGAATATTTCAGGTGAAGAGTTTATTCTCGGTTGTTCTGCCATCGGCGCAGGTCTGGCGGTTATCGCAGGTATCGGTCCCGGTATCGGACAGGGTATCGCTGCCGGATATGCTGCATCTGCAGTAGGACGCAACCCCGGTGCTAAGGGTGACATCACCCAGACCATGTTGATTGGTCAGGCCGTTGCCGAGACAACAGGTCTGTACGGCTTCGCTGTTGCCATCATTCTGCTGTTCGTAAAGCCGCTGCTTTGGTAATATGCGGAAAACAGACGGAAGACCCTTGTGATAGGGGATATACATTATATGGATGAGGAGGCTTACTGAAATGATGCATATCATTGTTCAGGGAGCGGTTCCGGTCCTTTGCGAGGTAACAGGCCAGCATCTGTTTAATCTGGATGCACAATTGCTGTTTGACTGTCTCTTTCAGGGTGTAAATATCCTGATTCTCTTTTTTGCTTTGAGCTTTCTGCTTTTTAACCCTGCCAGAGAATTTCTGGAGAACAGAAAGCAGAGAATTGCCAATGATCTGCAGTCTGCTGCTGACAACAAGGCAGAAGCGGAATCTATGAAGGCTGAGTATGAGGAGAAAATCAACAATGCCGATGCAGAGGCTGAGGAGATTCTCAGGGACGCCAGAAAACGTGGTCTTGAGAACCAGAATCAGCTGATTCAGGAAGGTAAGGATGAGGCTGCCAGAGTACGGGCCAGAGCGATGAAGGATATCGAACTGGAGAAAAAGCATGCCAGAGATGACGTGAAGAAAGAGGTCGTCACCCTGGCTTCCATGATGGCGGCTAAGGTTGTGTCTGCGAATATTGACACAAGCATTCAAAACGATCTGGTGGAAGAGACCATTAAGGAATTGGATGAAGACTTATGGCAGAAGAAATAATTGCAAAGACCTACGGAACGGCACTTTTTGAAGTCGGGAAGGAAAGCGGTACCTTGCGGGAACTGTGGGATGAGGCCAAGCAGCTTAAAAATGTGTTCATAGAGCAGCCGGAGTTTCTGACTCTGATGACGAACCCGCAGCTGTCAAGGGAAGAAGTGGGGAATGTGGTTCATACGGTATTTGACGGAAAAATTTCCGAGCAGATGATGAATTTCATTCTTGTGCTGGTGGACAAGAACCGACAGGGAAAGTTAGTGGAGATACTGAGTTACTTCAGAAATCTCTGCAAAGAAGAATATAATATCGGCATTGTGTACGTGTATGCACCGATGCCCTTAAGCGGCATTCAGAAGCAGCGTCTGGAATCGGACATTCTGAATGAAACGCATTTTACCAAGCTTGAGATGCACTATCACCTGGATGAGTCGCTGATTGGCGGTCTGGTGATTCGAATCGGAGACCGGGTCATTGATACCAGTGTGAAGACCAAGCTGAATAAGATGACCAACGACCTGCTGAAGATTCAGCTGCCGGAGGTGGAGGCAGAGTAGGTTTCTCTGCACTAAAATACTTGGGAAAGAAGGTGGGAAATCCCATGAAATTGAACCCTGAAGAGATCAGTTCCGTAATTAAGGAACAGATTAGCAGATACAGCGCTGCCATGGAAGTTGCCGATGTGGGTACGGTAATCGCATCCTCAGACGGTATTGCCAGAATTCATGGACTTGAAAATGCAATGCAGGGCGAACTTCTCGAATTCCCCGGTGAGGTTTATGGCATGGTCATGAACCTTGAAGAGGATAATGTGGGTGCCGTACTGTTAGGTGATGCAAGACCTGTCAGTGAGGGCGATTTGGTAAAGTCAACGGGCCGAGTTGTTGAAGTGCCTGTAGGCGACTGCATGACCGGGCGTGTTGTCAATGCTTTGGGACAGCCAATTGACGGAAAAGGCCCCTTACATGAGCAAAAATACAGAAGAATTGAGAGAGTTGCCAGTGGTGTTATCTCCCGTAAGTCAGTAGATACACCCCTTCAGACCGGAATCAAGGCGATTGATGCCATGGTTCCCATCGGCCGGGGTCAGCGTGAGCTGATTATCGGTGACAGACAGACCGGTAAGACTGCAATTGCAATCGATACAATCATTAATCAGAAGGGTCAGGGTGTACACTGTATCTATGTGGCAATCGGACAGAAAGCCTCTACTGTTGCTACAATCGTAAAGACCTTAGAAGAATACGGTGCAATGGATTACACGACAATCGTTGCATCCACTGCCAGTGAAATGGCACCTTTGCAGTATATTGCTCCTTATGCCGGATGCGCAATCGGAGAAGAATGGATGGAGAACGGCGAGGATGTTCTGGTGGTATATGATGACCTGTCCAAGCATGCTACGGCATACAGAACACTCTCTTTGCTGCTTAGAAGACCGCCGGGAAGAGAAGCATACCCCGGTGATGTATTCTATCTGCATTCAAGATTGCTCGAGCGTGCGGCAAGACTTTCCGACGAACTTGGCGGTGGGTCTCTGACTGCTCTGCCGATTATCGAAACCCAGGCAGGAGATGTATCCGCCTACATTCCGACCAATGTAATTTCAATTACAGACGGACAGATTTATCTGGAAACGGAAATGTTCAATGCAGGTAACCGTCCTGCGGTAAATGCAGGTCTTTCCGTATCCCGTGTCGGCGGCAGCGCACAGATTAAGGCAATCAAGAAGATTGCAGCTCCCATTCGTGTGGAGCTGGCTCAGTATAGAGAACTTGCTTCCTCTGCCCAGTTCGGTTCCGAACTGGATGAGGACACCAAGGAGAAACTGGCCCAGGGTGAGAGAATTACGGAAATGCTGAAGCAGCCCCAATATGCCCCGATGCCGGTTGAATATCAGGTAATCATTATCTATGCGGCAGTGAAGAAATTCCTGCTTCAGATTGAGGCAGATCAGGTTCAGGCATTTGAGAAGGGCTTATTTGACTTTGTAGCCAATAAGTACCCGGAACTGCCCAAGCAGATTGCCGAGACTAAGGCGCTTGATGACGAAATCAGCGAGAAGCTTTCTGCAGTCATCAGCGAGTATTTGGAGATTTTCAAGAATCAATAATCAGTTTCCCCCTGCAGCAGTCTGCAGGGGGGGACTGAATACAGAAAGAGGTAAGCTTATGGCCTCAATGAGAGATATTAAGCGCAGGAAGGAAAGCATCCAGAGTACCCAGCAGATTACCAAAGCAATGAAACTGGTGTCTACGGTGAAATTCCAGCGTGCAAAGAATCGTGCAGATGCCAATAAATATTATTTTGACTTAATGTACGACAGCATGTGCGATATCCTGGCTTTATCGGAAAAAATCAATCATCCTTATTTACAGGACTCCGGGACCGGCAAAAATGTGGTAATCCTGATTACTTCCAACAGAGGTTTGGCAGGCGGTTACAACAGCAATGTGTCAAAACTGGTGACGGAAGAGATGGGGACAGAGCAGACAAGTATTTACTGTGTCGGCCGTAAGGGAATGGAATACATGAACCGCAAGGGCTATGAAATCCTGCGTGATGATTCGGATGTAATCAATGCTCCCCTCTACCGGGATGCAATGCTGATTTCAAAGTATTTGCTGGAAAAATATTCCGCCGGTGAGATTCGTTCGATTCATTTGGCTTATACGGATTTTGTCAATACGGTAACCCATGTGCCCACAATGCGGCAGCTTCTTCCGGTGACAGACCTCAGTACGGAGGAGAAAACCCAACGACGGGTACGGAATATGATGAATTACGATGGGGAAGAAGAAGAAATGCTTGATTCCCTGATTCCGCAGTATATGGCCAGTCTGATTTACGGCGGTATGCTCAGCTCTGTTGCCAGTGAAAACGGTGCCAGAATGCAGGCAATGGATAATGCCACCAGTAATGCAGATGAGATGATCAGTGACCTGTCTTTAGCTTATAACCGGGCAAGACAGGGATCGATTACACAGGAATTGACAGAAATCATCGGCGGCGCCGATGCAATCAGTTGATATATTATTTACTTAAGAGAGGAGATCAGTAATGGCAGCAGAAAATGTTGGAAAGATTGCGCAGGTTGTCGGCGCGGTTTTGGATATCAAATTCCAGACAGGACATTTGCCGGCAATCAACGAAGCAATTACCATTACAGACGAAGGGTTGGGGATTGACCTGACTGTAGAGGTTGCACAGCATTTGGGTGATAATGTTGTGCGCTGTATCGCCATGGGACCTACGGATGGTTTGAAGAGAGGAATGGATGCTATAGCAACAGGTGCTCCGATTACGGTTCCGGTAGGGGAGAATACCTTAGGCAGAATTTTCAATGTGTTGGGTAAGCCGATTGATAATAAGGAAGCACCGAATGTTGACCGGTATCTGCCTATTCACCGGAAAGCACCGGCTTTCGAAGACCAGTCCACATCAACGGAAATTTTAGAGACCGGAATCAAGGTTGTTGACCTGCTTTGCCCTTATCAGAAGGGTGGTAAGATCGGTCTGTTTGGCGGTGCCGGAGTCGGTAAGACGGTACTGATTCAGGAACTGATTCGTAATATTGCCACAGAACACGGTGGATATTCGGTATTTACCGGTGTCGGTGAGCGTACCAGAGAGGGAAATGACCTCTATCATGAGATGACGGAATCCGGTGTTATCAATAAGACCACCATGGTATTCTGTCAGATGAATGAACCGCCGGGAGCCAGAATGAGAGTCGGTCTGACGTGACTGACAATGGCGG
>R17__coassemble_965_pt1 | contig 9848 bp, 6 predicted proteins | sample R17__metabat2_low_PE_031 | metagenome-assembled genome bin R17 | reverse complement strand
GTGGCATAGAGTTCACTTCTTGAGCGAATATTCAGTCGACTCAGTTCCAAAGCGCTTCTTGAAGTCCTTAAATTTCGGATGCTTGATGAGCATCGAAACTGCCTGAATTTTGCTGACTCGCGAATTCCCGCACATTGCGAGCTTTGCAGCCGCAGTAGCGAAATCACTCGACGAAACTTCCAAGATGCGGTAGAAGCCATCGACCCGCTTTTCATCATCTTTGGCATTTTTCCCGTTCCACAAGAGATACGACATCGCCGAGTAGAATGCGTATTTCGCATCCGCTTTCGAAGGAATATCGATCTTCGCCTTCGGATTCGTCAGCATTTCAAGGACATCATCGAACTTCGACTGAAGCTTATGGAAAGCCATGAACTCCACTCCCACGTTAGGCCCTATCAGACCGAACACAGCCTTCTGGAGCTGCTCTTCGTCATCGCCGACAATGTCGATCATGTGCGATACACGCTCCCAAGCACGAGGAGAAGGCCATCCAGCTTCAAGGTTTTGACCATCCATCTTCAGCAAATTGGTAGGCCTGTAATTGACATAGCCAGTCACAGACGGGTGAATATCATGCTGAACTGCCCACTTTTTCCAGTCTTCGACGTTCGCTTCAATATCGAAGTGCATGAAGCGGTTAGCAAGAGCAGAGCTCATCGGCTTTACACCAGCACGGTCAGTCGAAAGATTGCCTGCAGCAACGATATACCACTTATCAGGCAGCACATAGTCAGTGTTAGGGATCTTACGATCAAGGACAATAGAATATGCGGCGATCTGAACATCCATCGGTGCACCAGTGATTTCGTCGAAGAAGAGAATTCCAGCGGACTTCTTGTCCTTCGGCCAAATGGAAGGAACATTCCATTTCGTTTCACCGTTTTCAACCGACGGCACACCCGTCAGATCACAACGATCCATATTAGCAAGACGGATATCGATGAACTGAATGCCGAGCTTGTCAGCGACATACTTGACGATCGTCGATTTTCCACATCCAGGGCTCGAACGAAGGATTATGGAAGGGAGTTTCGAAGCGAGAGACGGATTATCAAGCTGCTTTTTGACCATCTTTTCGATGACGTTGATCGCCATTTCAGTGCCAACGATGTTGCGAGTGTTCGTAGAGTTCATGAGTTTTCCTCTAATTGAGTTGTGGTTGATTTGGTTGACAAAGCTATTATAACAAAGTTGTGAGTTTTGTTAACTTGATTTTTCACAATTGCTCAAACTGATATGCACGTACAAGCCATCCGATTTTCTCAGACAACTTATCACATACGAGTTCAGCACGGCCATCAGGATTGTCTTCAGTCACAGCCATTTCGTCGTCAGACAATTCGACAATGACCTCAGTGGGCAGATTTTCAGGAGCAAGGATACCGTCCTCAGTCTCCGTGTCCCACTCGATGTCGTAGCATTTGAACTTAGTCATATTGATATCTCCTTTGGTTTGATTGACAACACCGTTATAACAAAGTCATGAGAAAAGTTAACTAGAACTGGAGAAAATATTCCTGAAACCTAAAAGCCTAATCTGCTGCGGACATGCCGCATATCCATTATAACCAAGACTTTGAGAAAGTTAACTAGATTGTTTAGGCTCACAGTCAATAGGAACTATAACATCGTCTGTATCTGTCGATGCCGGGAAGTGTTGAGCTCCCATGAGCTAGACTAATCGGTTGTTTTGAATGATTTTGAACCGATTTTGACAACCTCCCTGAGACTGCCAGATGACCTAAGCAAAAAAGAAAGGTGCCAGGGAAGGAGAAACCCTGGCACCATAGCGGTTATGTCAATCAATCCGCTTATGTCAATCAGATGCCTAACATCTGCAAAACTCCCATCGTCTCATTCAACTCTTTGATTTTCTCTTCTTTCTCCTTGCGCAGCCGCTCAGCTTCTCGCTTCCATTTCCCGCCAACTTCCTCTTCAAGCTGCTTAACCTTCTGGTTGAACTCGTCCTGCAGCTGATCGTATTTCGCCTTCATTTCATGTTTCGCATCAGTCTGAGTTCCCCAATTATATTTATACGAGTCGTAGTCGCAGTTCTTGATTTTCTCAGCATATTCCTTTTCGATTTTTTCAACTTCCTCACGACGAGCACGTTCAGCTTCAGTCACGATCGGATCGTTCTGTTTTCCGCGCCATTTGTTCACGACTTTCTTGTCGTACTTCTTGTCGATGTTCTTGCGATTCTTGAGCGCATCGTAGATATAATAGATATCGCCAACATAGACGGGATGGTCAGCAGAATGCAAGAACGGAACAGGAATGCCGAAGTTGTCACGCCGCCATTCAGCTTTCTTCGAATAGCCGTCACGTTCGAGACGATCATGCACCTGACACTTAAGCATCCAGCCAAGCCAGTCAAGAATTTCAGCAATCGAATGCTTCTTAGCATAAACAGTGCGACTTCCGCCATGAACACGAATTACAGTTTCGCCATTCGGATCGTGCTCGACTACAGCGCACTTAGCATTTTTTGAAACGCGGCTGCCACAGCGGCCATCGGCCATATACTTATAGAACTTCGTCAACAGATGGTTGAACTCGTTGCTATAGAACTCAGTGTGAATTTCAGTGAACATGTTGTTGTCTCCTTAGTTGTTGTTTGAGTGACAAGACCATTATAACAAAGTTTTGAGTTTTGTTAACTAGAACTAGAGGATTTTGTCAGTCAATAGAACCTATAACTTCATTGAATCTGTCGATGCCAGGAAGTGTTGAGCACAGGAAGCATTCCATAATCGGTTATTTTAGTTTGTGGAAGAACAGACTTTCAACATAGCCTAGACTTCAGCTCGAATCAGATCAACCTAAGCAGATTGAGGCAGCTGATCGAGCCATTTCAAAATGTTCTTACAGCTGCTTTTGAAACATAAGATATCGCCTGTGCTGAGAGTCATGCATATATTTACAACTTTCTGGTTATGAAAGTTCACTCGCACTGCTCGAGTGCGTCAGCTTCATCACGATAATCTTTGATTTGCTGCTTACGAAACATCTCTTCAGTTGCCCAAAGAGTTGTGCCTGCCATGACTTTAGCAAGCTTGACAAGAGCATCATCATAGTCCATCAAAAGCATATCATCCCACTTCATTTCATCAGCAGTGAACTTAAGTGAGTCACGAATGTCAGCGATCTTCGAAACAACCTTCGACAGGTCATAAGCTGCCTTCATGCAGCGATTGTTAGCTTCAGTCTTTGTCATAGTTAGACTCCTTTCTTGTTCAGTTCGTAAAGTTCAATTAGGCGATTGACATATCCATTATAACAAAGTTTTGAGATTTGTTAACTAGATTCTCTAAGCATGACAGATTTGATCAGATTAGGCATCATATACGACAAAAGCATCTGTCATCGCCAAAGACAACAGATGCTTAATTGAATTGATGATGAAATGGCTGAGGATTCTGGAGTTGGACCAGACTCATGAGATTCAGAATCTCAGGTACGTACCGATATACCAATCCTCAATGACATGGTGGACCTGCGGAGTTACGAGCTCCGGTCTTGCTCGGTTGCAAAGTATCTTCTTCACATGCTTGTATGCATTTCTCTACTCTGACATCTGTGAATGCATCAAAAATCAATATGTCGCGAGTTACGTGGAAATGACTGACCTTAAACGCTTCCGCATTTTAAGGGCGTTCCGCTAAGTGATTATGCAACGACTAATACCAACGAATGATCTCTTAGTGTCACAGCTGTCTTATAGATCTCTTAGATCAAGCAGCGAGTGCATATTCAGCGTCGTTTAGTTTTTGAATTTCTTTTAAGATGCAATTCTCATCTGCATGCAGGTACCGTACAAATATCCGCCAATCGATACTTATTCAGGCCCATAAAACTAGTACTTTCCCATATTACCACCGAGGAAAGGGCAAGTATAACTCCAAGACAGGGATAGTAGAATCTAATAATTAGACCCGCCACCTCCACCAGCAAGCTTTATGAAACTTGCGAAATCAAAATGTACTTGCGAGAGGACTCGAACCTCCAACAATCTGATCCTAAGTCAGACGCCTCTGCCATTTGGGCTACACAAGCATAAACGTTGGAGCACCGAACGGATCTCGAAACCGTATCTACAGCTTGGAAGGCTGTCACACTGACCTTTGTGTTATCGGTGCTTAAATCTGATGGTCCGAGGAGAGTGAGTCGAACACTCCTAAGCTGTGTATAAGACAGCAGTAATCAACCGATATACGACCCTCGGACAAGGAAATTCATGGCGGGCTGAATGGGATTTGCACCCATGCTGTTTTTGGCGCCGGATCGACAATCCGGTGGTATAAACTACTAACCGACCAGCCCATTAATATTTTCAAATTGTTTTATCATACAAAAGCTCGAAATTATTTGATCCACCAATCAATTTCATATTATATGTTTTTACAACATATTCAAAAATCGGTTTTAATTTTTCAAAATCTAAAATTTCAATTGGCATATCTGTAACTGACTCAGCTTTAATTAAGACTAATTCAGTAATGAAATGCTTTGTTTCTACTAAATGATCATTGTTAACTAACCATGTTTACTCGCAAAAGAATGTGCACAGTAAGATGAACAAAATCTACCAGTTTTATACGTTCCATCGTGTTCTTTGCTACAATTCTCACATATACCAGGTTTTGCATTTGCTAAACGCTACTATTCAAATTTTATTTTGGCCTCAATTTCGCGTTTAATAGCATTACATTTAGAACAAAGATCGTTCTTTTTTCTTAAACCTCCAATGTATTCAATTTTACATTCTGAACAAATATATTTATGTTTACGTTTTGGTGATTTATTCGATCGAATCACTAAATAAATTTGTTTACAACGTGAAGAACAAAATCTTCCAGATCCATAAGATCCATCATGTTCTTTACCACAATATTCGCATTTCATGTTTTACCTTTTTCTTTCTGTCATTGCCGTGACATATCTATTTACTCTGTCAACAAATATATTATACCCGAAATGATGGCGGCAACCATAAAATCAGGTATAAAAATTATAGCGGATGTGGGAAGCGCGCCCAACGTGTAGTTTCCTACGGGAGGTTATGGGCCTCCTGACTTTGACTTCTAGTCTAATCCGCAATCGAAAAATCAAAATCAAATTTCCTTATAATTGGATTCGAACCAATAACAATTTGCTTCTGAAACAAACTCCTCTGCTATTTAGGATATATAAGATTAGTGGTGCCATCGGAGAGGGTCGAACTCTCAATCCTTGCGGCCACGGCTTCTTAGACCGTGATGTATTCCAGTTCCAACACGATGGCATTTAAAAACTCCTCGACAAACAAAACGCCGAAAATGACAACTAACCTCATGTTAATTTTGTTGTTCTCGATGGATGCGCATCTTGACATCGAGCAAAACTAAATGAAATGTGTCGGTTTATTGAGACGGATAATCTTGTGATTATATGGTCTACTACTAAAAATATATCTATCAAAAATATATTTATAGGCCGATTTACATGTTCGTCGAAAAATGGTAGGCGAAGTGAATTACGATATCACAACTTCCAACGTGTAAAGATGGCACTCTTCCTTTGAGTTATTCGCCCATAATGCAGCCGCTAACTTTCAGCTATTGATAGCCAGTTGACTGTTATCTTTGGATATTCATCTATCAAGCTAGTCGTCACACTAGCATCTGCTGCATGAAATCTTGGTGGTGATCAGAGCGCTCGCATCTCTTTCTTGGAGGTATGAACTCCAGGTTTTACTTCATAGACTAGATCACCATAAACTGGTGCCGGAAGTGGGCTACGATCCCACACGCAATATTTCAGCATGCGATTTTGAGTCGCACAAGTCTGCCAATTCCATCATTCCGGCCTAATCAAATATCGCCGAGACGGGACTCGAACCCGTATGTCCAATACTGGACTGCGGATTTTAAGTCCGCTGCGTCTGCCATTTCGCCACTCGGCGTTCAAATTAAAATGGCTGTGATGGTGGGTCACGATCCCACAGTTAGTTTCCTGCCCGGTTAACAGCCGGGTGCCTTACCAATTCGGCTCACATCACAATAAACTGGTGGACCATAGGAGCTACGATCTCCTCGCCTGCTGAATGCAAATCAGCCGCTCTACCAATAATGAGCTAATGGCCCGTTGAAATTCTGGTGGAGCTGGGTAAGGGACTCGAACCCCTGGTAATTCCTCATTACAAATGAGGCGCAGTCGCCACTGTGCCAACCCAGCATTTTGAAATTCTTATTGTTTATCTCTACATTTCTTCTCGTATAAGGACGTAAAATCTTTTCCATACTTCTATATAACGTAATCAAGATATTTCGTCACAAATATATTATACCTCAAATCTGTTGGTTACAGCCATGAGTTTGAGGTATTGAAATTCGGAGTGAGAGGGACTCGAACCCCCAAACGGCTATTCACCGTCGTACCTGTATTCAAAGCAGGCGTCTTACCATTAGAACTATCACTCCACAAATGGTCAGGGAGGAGAATTCCGAGATCTCGACATCTAGTTCCCAAAACTAGCGCTCTGCCTCTGAGCTACACCCTGAATTAAAACTAATGGCTGTCCCCATCTGATCTGGCAGATTCCCTCAGTTTTAGAGACTGATGTGCTACGCTCATACACAAGAGGACAATCAAGAAAAAACAAGACTCGTAGCGTGTCAAACTTAACAAGTTTATGCTTTGAATTGCGGTAAGAGTCTTTCAAATTCTTTCAAATCAAACAAGATTCGCTGCATTCCTTCGATTTTACGTCTCAGGTTTCTCATCCGACAGGCATGTTTCAAACATATTTTTGATTTGCAGTTAACGAATCTTTCAAATTGTTGGCAGCGCTGCAGAGAGTCGAACTCTAATCACCACATTGAAAATGTGAGGTACTAGCCGTTATACGACAGCGCCATGTTTTGCACGCTTTCAAAACCATACAGTTCAACGTGCGAACTGTCTTCATCTTCATCATCAACCAATTGTCAAAGATCGATGTCAACTTATTCAGTCAACTAATGTATTATACTCACTGCTAACAGTTTGTAAACTACGAATGAGTATTTACTTAACTAAATGGCACGTCTGACAGGGAACGATCCTGCAACCTGATGGTTCGAAGCCACCTACTCTAATCCAATTGAGCTACAGACGCATTGAAATTTTATCTCTGAATGGAGTCGAACCATCGTCATGACATTGAGAATGTCAGGTACTGACCGTTATACGACAGAGACATTTGAAATTTTAGGACCGACAGGACTCGAACCTGCATGGTACATCTTAGAAGGATGTTGCCTAATCCATTCAGCCACGATCCCATCAAATTGGACCACGAAGTTAGATTTGCACTAACACAGGGATGTTTTGCAGACCTCCGCCTTACTCTTCAGACCATTCGTGGAATTCTGATGGCGGAGAAACCGGGATTTGAACCCACACACAATATTTCAGCATGCGATTTTGAGTCGCACAAGTCTGCCAATTCCATCATTCCGGCAAATTGGGTTTAATCTCGATAATTGAACCATGTTTTCCTTTTCGTGGTTTATAGCCAACACGACCAAGTTCAAAACCGAGTTCTAAAAATTCTTGCAAACGAGTCTTTAACACATACTTAACTATACCATCTTTACAAACCCATATTCGTGGATTAGTTGATTCATTTGATGTCATATGAGATCTAATTTTATCTCGAGTTTTAAGCGTATGTGCACGTCCTAACCAACCGTTATTATAATTTGATCGATACAACTCATAAACATGAGATGATAAACGAAGTTCTGTTGTTCGTCGTAAATCTTTCTTAGTAGCAAAAAACATCCATAACACAGCATTGACCATCGATTTCATCTATTGAATGTTATTTCGTTCTTCAGCAATTTTAACAAGTAACTTGTGTGCAACAAAATGTTCTCTAAGCGTCAAATTTATTTTATTCGTTGAATCATCAGAACCACCCCATGATTTTGGAATAATATGATGAACTTCTACTGAATAATCTCCGCATTTAACCAATGGATTAGTTTGACGTTTTTCAATCAACTGAGTATAAATCTTCTAGTAATTCATATTCTTATTTACTCTAAAGATTTACAGTTGATATGTAAATGGTCGTCAGTCAGAGTAACGCTCTCCGTGGGCCTTTCGACATCGCGTTTACAGCACGACCTCGCTCTTTACGAGTCTACCTGACGTAAAAAATGGTTGCCCCGCCGGTATTCGAAACCAGTTCTCCGGAGTCAAAGTCCAGCATAATGACCTAATATACTACAGGGCAATTTGAAATTTGGTCGAAGATGGTGTAGTCGAAACACATTTTTCTGAATATCAGTCAGAAGTAATAGCCGTTATACTAATCTTCGATTTGAAATTCGTTTTACCTTTAAATTCGAGTACAAAATGGTAGGTGTGACAGGTACTGCCCCTGCTTACCCAGTCTTATGGCGCCGAAATCAAGCCTCGAACTTGAATCTTCTGATTTCTCAGATATTCTCTGTAATCTCTACAGTTGTTACCGGTTGAACTATTTCGACAAAGGACTGTGCCTAGCTTTTCGGCCACACACCCATATTGAAATCTTGGTGGACACGGCGATAATCGAAATCGCGTTTTCTGAATGCAAATCAGATGTTCTACCACTGAACTATCGGCCCATATTTGAAAAATTCATTCTTCGCTTCGCTAAAATCAGCAAGGAGTCAGCTGAATAACTTGAAGGCTTAGAGCTTTGTCATTCGCTCAGTTTTGCATAATGCATAGAAATTGGGTCGGAAACTCAGGGTTGAACTGAGAATTTCAGTATCACAAACTGACGTGTTACCGCTACACTATTTCCAACATCGATCTTCGGGGTCTCACCGATTACGTAGCCGGATTTACGAACTTCCGCTCAGATGATCAGACTGACTTCTATGAGGTTTGCGGCCATTTTACACCTGGCGTATCGATAAAGCTATACGAGATAGCATCGATATCTTCAAGGGCTCGATCATCGCTAAGCTTTTGATGTCGTCTGGTTTTATAAGCAGCTGCTATCGTCAGCTGTTGTTTTCGCCTAAGTTGCAGTGTCCACACCTCAGACTGACATCATGTGACGGAGGTGACGATTAAGCATCTTTGTCTGCATGCTTATTTGCACTCACTCTCCCGCTGGCAGCTTAACATCTTAGCACTAACATGATTCTGTGCCTCTCGACGCTGCCACGCCGTCATCATCAATTCAATTGTCAAAGATCAATTGCAGCAATTTTCAGCTGCATGCTTAATTATATCAAACTGTAGTGTTTTGTTAACCAACAATTTTTAACTTTCAGCTTTTTGTCTTCGCTCATTCATTTTGTTCAAGAAGGACTGCAACAATCTTCGATCTCAAGCTACTATCTTCACAAGCATTTCTGCTGTTACTATTCTTTGCTTTGTTCTGTCTACTTACGTCGATTTGCATTGATGTGTTGTTGTCAGTCGCTTGAACTTCATTCACGTTGACAAGACCATTATAACCAAAATTTGAGAAATGTTAACTAAAAGTTTTGAGCCGCTCTTTTTGAAGGGCAGCTCGTCATTTTCTTTTGTTTTGGATACTCTGATCTAACGAACTGCCACTTTTAGCTTGGGAAATTGACAATGCAATATTGCTTTACGAGTCGTTTTGATTCGCTTGCTTGCATTCTAATATCTAAGCTATTGGTTTTCATTCGCATATGTATATATTACTTCACTCAAAAATACAATTTCGAAAAATATTCTAGAGATTTTTGGATAGGCCTTGACAGTCAATAGAACCTATAACTTAGACCGTATCTGTCGTCGCCAGGAAGTGTTGAACATCTAAGCCTTTGCTCTAGTTTAATGGTTAAGGG
>R17__coassemble_906_pt1 | contig 10537 bp, 7 predicted proteins | sample R17__metabat2_low_PE_031 | metagenome-assembled genome bin R17 | reverse complement strand
CCGTAAAAAATCACAGTTGTCGCCTCGTCTAAAATACTCGTCATCAGGAAAAAGACCATATCTACACCGCTGCGATTTCCAAACTGGCGAATGTAGGGCAGCATCCTTTCCTTCAGTTCAATAAATTCCTCCGGGTTCATGGAATTAATCTGGGCGATTGCAACATTTTTTCCGCAAATATCGAACCGTTTCATATCCTGGTGGAAGATTGCCTCCTCATCCATGGAGTTCAGATTGCTTGCCGCCATAAACATTTCTCTGGCAAACTGTTCCATATCCACTTGGGCAATCTGCGCTAAAGCCTCAGCAGCATACTTGTCCATATCCGTACATGTCGGAGACCGAAACAGCAGGGTATCTGACACAATTGCGCTCATCAAAAGACCTGCAATGTTCTTCGGAATCGCTATCCCCTGTTCCATAAACATCTGATAAATAATCGTTCCCGTACAGCCTAAGGGCTGGTTTCTGAAGAAGACAGGGCTCATGGTTTCGATTGTGCCGAGCCTGTGGTGGTCAATGATTTCCAAGATGTCCGCAGTCTGAATCCCGTCTACCGCCTGACTTCTCTCATTGTGATCCACTAAAATCATCTGCTTGCGCTTCATTCCCAGCAGATTTCGTCTGGAAATCATGCCCTCAAGCTTGCCCCCGTCTAATATAGGGAAATCCCTGTGACGGACTTTCGTCATGGTTCCCCTGATATCATCCACATAGTCATTCATGGAAAATGTGATTAGGTTCTCCCTGGTCATACAGTAACCGATTGGAATACTCTGGCTGATAATTCTGGCTGCGGTCATGGTATCGTATTTGGTGGAAATAATTGCACAATGGTGCTCTGCTGCCAGCTTCTGTATTGTTTTGGACACCTCAGACCCCAGACAGACAATCAGACACTGGGCGCCCATCTCGATAGCAGCCAGCTGAGACTCATAACGGTTACCCAGAATAATCACATCTCCGTCCGTGATATAATTTTCCATCAGGTCCGGATTCGCTGCGGCAATCATAACCTTTCCTCTGTCACAAACCGCATGCTCATCCCCCACAAGCAGGCTTCCTTCTAAGGTATCGATTATATTGCGATAGGGGGTTTGGGCCCTGCCGAGCAATTCATTGTCATAAACCTCCATGTTCATTTTGGCAATGTCGCTTACGGTAATCAGACCGAGCAGCCGATTGTCTCCGGTCACAATCGGCAGAGTAATTACGCCCGCTCCCTTCATAGCCCACCAGGCATTTTTCATAGAAAGCGAAGCATCCACACCTCTTACCCTGCGGATTTCGATATCCTTGACCTGGGGTCTGACATCATAGACCCGTCTCGGTGCTTCCTCTCCAAAGTAGTTTAGTACAAAGGCTGTCTCCCGATTCAGTTCTCCCGCTCTTCTTGCCCGAAATCTGTCACTTTCTGTGACAGTTCGCTTATAATATGCATAGGCGATTGCCGAGCATACGGAATCCGTATCCGGATTCTTATGGCCGATTACATAAACTGTGCGTTCCTGTTCCATGTCAGTCACCCTTTCCGTTCTTGGCTGCGGCGATTTGCAAGTGTCATGATTTCAGACAATTCCCGTCAGATGGCATTTGTTATGGAGGTCAGTCTTTCTGACATACTGCAAATCACATTTATACGCAAAGAGCCAGACATACTCTGTCCGGCTCTCCATAAGCATCAGTGTTCTTATTCAACAGCTTCCTCTGTCTCAAGTACCCCTACCATATCGGTTACCTCCATGGTAGTAGCGGAATAATCCGGAACTGCTGCTAAATATTCCTGTTCTTTCTCATACTGGTAGTAAACGATTCCCCCGGCAATTCCCGCAACAATCAGCGCACAAACCACCCAACCGCCTATTTTGGCCAGTTTCTTTTTGCGTCTTTCTTTGGCTAAAATCTCCTTGCGGTTTGCTTTGTATTCCTTATACTTATCAACTTTTGCCTGACTCATGTTTCATTCCTCTCAAATATACAATATGGTATGCAGCAATTCGCCACTGCAAAATCCTTTTATTCCATTACCAGCCTTGCTGCTCCGCAGATACCGGCATCATTGCCAAGCTCTGCCAATACAATTCCGGCATGCTTCTCAGATATAGTCACAAATTTGTGATAATATTTTTCAACCGTATCAATCAAAATCGGACCTGCCTTCGAAACACCGCCGCCGATTACGAACACCTCCGGATCTACAGTCAATGTTACAAAAGAAAGGGTCAGACCCAGATATTTCCCTAAAATATCCACAGCCTCAAGCGCAAGGCAATCTCCCTTTTTGGCCTCGTCAAATACATCCTTAGCCGTTAACGGTTCAAATGTTCTGAGGAATGAGGCAGTATCCTTTTCGGTAAGAAGCTTGCTTGCAACCGCTACCACTCCGGTAGCTGATGCGTACTGTTCCAGACATCCGCAATTTCCGCAATTGCAGCGTCTGCTTTCATTCATATTTACGGTAATGTGTCCGATTTCGCCGCCGATTCCGTGGCTTCCGGAAATCATTTTTCCATGCTCCACGATGCCGCCTCCGACACCGGTTCCGAGTGTTACCATAACGCTGGAATCATAGCCCTTTGCGCCGCCCATCCACTGTTCCCCGAGGGCTGCAACATTGGCATCATTGCCAACAGATACGGTAAGGTCCTCCTCTCCAAGCAAAGCCTTCAATTCCCTGGCCGGATACACATGCTTCCATCCTAAATTTACACACACTTCCACGAAGCCGTCATCCATAACAGGGCCGGGGACACCCATTCCGACACCGATTATTTCCGTGAGGGCAATATTTTTTTCGGATAAATGTTCCCGAATACTTGCTGCAACATCCTTCAGGATCTCCACGCCGCCGTTTTCCTTCCTGGTGGGAATCTCCCATTTTTCAAGAATAACGCCGCCTACATTAAAAAGTCCGATTTTGACGCTGGTTCCGCCGATATCCACACCTACACAATACTGCTTCATCAAGTCCTCCTTGTAAATCCGGGTGTCTCCTGCCAAATTGTCCGTTTGGGATACATTTGCAGTAAGATACCCGGCATTCTGTTTTTGATTCTGTTCTATACGACGGCAAATCGCGATTATTGATATCCGTTAGGATTGTTCTTCTGCCATCTCCAGGAATCCTCACACATTTCTTCGATTCCCCGTTCTGCCTTCCAGCCCAGCTCCTTCTCTGCCAGAGTCGGGTCTGCATAGCAGCTGGCGATATCGCCTGCCCGTCTGGGCTTGATTTCATAGGGAATCGTTACGCCGCTGGCCTTCTCAAAGGCTTTCACCACATCAAGAACGCTGTAGCCGGTTCCGGTTCCCAAATTGCAGATGAACAAACCTGCCTTATCCTCAATCTTTTTCAATGCCTTTACATGACCGATTGCCAGATCCACCACATGGATATAATCTCTGACTCCGGTTCCGTCCGGTGTATCATAATCATTGCCGAATACACCGAGGCAGGGCAGCTTGCCGATTGCCACCTGCGTAATGTAGGGCATCAGATTGTTCGGAATTCCATTGGGATCTTCTCCCATGGTTCCGCTCTTGTGAGCGCCGATTGGGTTAAAGTAACGAAGCAGAATCACATTCCACTCATTGTCAGCCTTCTGTATGTCACTCAATATCTGTTCCAGCATGGACTTTGTCCAGCCATAGGGATTGGTGCAGGTTCCCTTCGGGCAGTCCTCCGTAATCGGTACAAAAGCCGGATTGCCGTAAACGGTTGCGGAGGAAGAAAAGATAATATTCTTCACCCCATGTGACCGCATAACATCTACAAGTGTCAAGGTACCTGTAATGTTGTTGGTATAATATTCCCAAGGTTTTCTGACACTTTCTCCCACTGCCTTCAACCCCGCAAAATGGATGACACTGTCTACCTGTTCCGCATCAAATACCCGGTTTAAGCCTTCCCGGTCTAAGATATCCACTTCATAGAAGGTTACCTTTTTCCCGGTTAAAGCCTCAACACGATTTAAGGACTCTTTGCTGGAATTGCTCAAATTGTCCACTACTACTACATCATATCCTGCATTTAATAATTCTACGCATGTATGGCTGCCGATAAAACCGGCACCACCCGTTACCAATATGCTCATTTTTTTCCTCCAAATACATCTAGATATCCGCTTGGGAGTCTGCATGGATAGTTGGATTATTACCTGCTTATTTCCATAATTCTCTTGGGTAAACTCCCTTGCTCTTCAGTTCTTCAATTGACGCACAAACAACGGGCTTGTCTTCTTTATATGTGACGCCAAACCATTTATCTGAAGAAGAAAGTACCTTTACTGAGGTTTTGCCGTTTTGAAGCATGGAACCTACGATAGTGGGAATCAGATATTCCGCTTTCATGGGATCAGATGCCACCTCTGTCTCAAAAAAGTCTGAAATTCCGTTTTCAAGCTCCGTAAAAATCGTCTCATCAAAGCCCCAGAAATTCATGGATGCCAGAGCATCCGCTGCAAGAGGAAGTTCTTCCTCTCCCTCGATAATAACCGCAGAATCTCCGCGTTTCTCAATATGCTTGCGTTCCACAATATTGACCAGTCTTCCCTGTTCATCAAGCGAACAGATTCCCCTTGAGACGTATCCATTTTCCGTTAAGGTATTCATTACCGGAAATGCCACCATGGAATACTGTCCCTTGGGCATATCGAGCAGATAGTCGTAAAGTACCCGATAAGCATCCGCTCCGTAAAAATCATCCGCATTGATTACAGCAAAGGGACCGTCAATCAGGTCCTTACAGCAGAGAATTGCATGACCGGTTCCAAAGGGTTTTACTCTGCCCTCCGGTACCTTCAAGCCTTCCGGCAGGGTCGAAAACTCCTGATATACATAGGATACATCCATGTATTTTTCAATTCTCGAACCGATTTTCTCCTTGAAATCCTGCTCAATTGCATGCTTTATGATAAAGATAACTTTCTCAAATCCTGCTCTGCGTGCATCATACGCAGAGAAATCCATAATGATATGACCCTCCGGATCCATCGGGTCCATCTGTTTCAATCCGCCGTAGCGGCTTCCCATTCCGGCCGCCATTACAACCAATACCGGTTTTTTATTCATAAAATACCTCCTAAATTGCCCGAATATATCCCCATCCGAGCAGAATCGCATACTGCCTACAGTATATACAAGTAGGGTAGAAAAGTCAATTCCGGGTATCAAAAAAAGCGGGTGATGGGAATCGAACCCACGTGTCCAGCTTGGAAGGCTGGTGTTCTACCATTGAACTACACCCGCTTGTGTCATCTATTGACGCCGATAATACTACCACAAAAAAAAATGTGTGTCAAGTGTAATTTGCTTATGAGATTACCCCGGCTGTGCCGAGGCAGTTCTCCATGCAAATTGCAAGTGTGAAGGAATCCGCACAAAAAACTGCCGCCGGTTCAACCGGCGGCAGGAAAATTGATATCTTTTGTCTTGGAGAAAATAACTTGATATTTCTAAGCCTTTATAGGATTTTATTTTTAGTTCAGGACAACCGTATCCCGTCCGTCATTTGGAAGCAAAGCGTTCTTTCGTTTTTCAATCTCATTGTATTCCTTCACATTTGCCTCGTCAAATTTACTTTTTTTCTCAAGCCCTTTCATGATATTTTCTGAAAACATATCATTGGTGTCATCAAGCAGATCATTCGTTTCCGTCATAGACAAGACTCTGTTGCGATATGAATTTACCTTTGCAGATGCTGAAATAACACGATATAAATTCTCGTATCCGCTGATTTCAACCTTTTCGTACTTATTACTTTGTCCGGAGCCATGCTTTACAATTGTCGAAATCGTCTTTTCAAACTCTTTCTCTGCCTTTGTCCCGGCCGGCTGATTTATTTCCCCGTTTTGGTAGGCAGCTTCTCTTACCTCGAATTGCTTCTTCGCATAATCATAGGCGGCAATTATACCTACCTTCAGATTGGAAATATGCGCCTGAGCTTCTCCGTTTGTGAGGTCTGTGCTGATTTCTTTCTTGACTGTTTCCTTCAAATCCTGGTAATTTCTGTTAATTTCGCCTACAAGGGCAAGTCCGCATTTACTGCGCTTGACCTCGGCCCCTGTTTCCTTACCGATAGGTGCCTTTTCCTTTTCTTCCTTCCATGGTGCATCATACACCCGGTCAGAATACATATAAGATGCCAACACAGAATATGCTTCATACTCTAATCTGTCTGTTTTCATTTTTTCGGTATTATCGGCATTTTGCTGTGGTTTTTCTGTTCCGATGGCATCAGCCTTTTGCTGCAGCTTCTCCAGGTATTCCTTCATGGTCAGGGCGTATTCCGGTTTCAAAGCGCCTCCCCTTTGGGCATTTTTCATATCCGAAGCATACTTCTGACTTGCTTTTGCATGACTGAAACAGTTATAAAGCTCCTTTTGCATATTTGTTACATACACTTCCCTGTAAAGCTTCAGATTGGTCTTTTTTTCTTCAATCAGAGAAGCATTTTCTTCTATTGTTTTTTTATTCTCCTTCTGTTGATCGTTCAGTTTTACCTTCAGCCATTCCTTTTTCCATTGTTCAAGTATTTCTTCCTTCTTGTGTATGTTCCCCCATTCTGTACGGAATGTGCTTGCTGTTTCCTTGTCTTTTTTTACCTGATCCACACTTTTTGAATTCCCAAAAGAATCTTTAATATTTATCAATGCGTTATATCTATCATTCAAATGCACAGATGTGAGGCCGTCAAGATTAAATTTTTCTCTGAAGCCTTCCTTTTCTTTATTCAACTGATGTTCTATTTCGGTCATGGTCAGATTTTCTGTCTTCAGCCATTCACCAATTTCTGTGTACACTTGTTCCAGATTCTTTATTTCTTCCCATTCGCCTTTAAGAGCGTCTGCCGTTTCTTTATCCTGCTTTGACTGTTCTATCGTCTTGGACTTTCCTGAGCCATCCTTGCCTGACCTCAAGGCGTTACATTTTTCATCCACATTCTCCTCTGCAGCAGCTTTAAGACCATATTTTTTTATAAATGCAGCCTTATCCTCTTCCACTTTCGCCAGCCACTCAACTATATTCGTATCGAACTGCTCCCTGACCTGTTCGGGCAACAATGCTTCGAAAATACCCTGCTCTACCTTCTCATAATCCTTCTTTAATGTCTCGAATTTCGTAATTTCTTCTTGCAATTCAGCTATACGTAAATCCGCAGTATTGGGATCGATATCCGGAATAATTCTGTTGTCTTTCATCATATCGTTGATGCAGGCTTCCATTTCCCGCATGGAAAAGCCCTTCACAGTCACAGCATCGCTAAGTACTCTTACGGCAAGATCATAGCGTGCATTCCAATCTTCGGTAGCATCCTCAGGAAGCATGGCTTCTATGTTTTGAATCAGTTTGCCTACATTCACAGTTTCCATACTGATTTCAATTCCGATGTTATCCTGACTGAATACAAAATCATCCTGGGGGGCCACTTCTTCATTATCATTCGCCAGAGCATCCCCGTCCTCAAGCTCCTTGCTAAAGGTCGCACTGTGATTTCCTTTTTCCACAATCCGCTTCATTACAGCATCATCAATGTAGTCCGGACCATATTCAGGAAAAATCCGTTTCTTGATTTCGGCAAGCCTCTTTTTATCGATTCCTGTCGGTTTATTTGATAAATAAGCATTGATGTCATTTATTTTTCCGTCAACGCGCATTCTATTGTATAGTCTCGTTGCTTCAATCTCCACTGCTTCCGTTCTTGCTTCTTTTTCTGTTTTAACCTGACTTTTTATTGCATTCCTCTGATTCTCGGTTAAAACAGTCTTTCCGTGTACCTGCATCTGTGCATAGGTGAGCAGCTGGGCTACAGCGGACTTTCTTTCCCAGCCAAGTGTTGAAGAGGTGGGGGTTACTCTACGTTTGCTTTTCAGATAGATTTTGGCTGTTTCTATCAATTCAGCTGCTGCTTTATCAATGTCAGCCTGCTGCTCGAGGGTGCGGTCGAGCATATTGCCCCTACCGAAGCTGTTCATCCGTGCCTTCAGTGCATTTGCTTTTGCAATCACTGCATTGAATTCATCGTGATTTGAAAAATTCCAGCTGAAATAATTTAATTTTTCATCAGTTGCGGTTGCATTCTGAATGAGTGTACGAAGCACCGCCTTTTCCCCAAATTCCATACAATAAGAGAACATGCGGTTTTCACGCGCATCCTGTGCATCATCAATGATATTTTCCTCGGACCATTTGAAATTTGCAGCATACTCACTGTTTTCTTCAATTACCTTTGTTTCAAGTCCGATATTCTTCCACTCTTTGTGCAGTCTCGAAAGGAAGGCAAGCTTTATTCCTTCTTCGTTCCGGTAGAGATAGGACACTCCGTTTTTATTTGCATCATATGCATCCTCTGAACCTTCTGCGTTTTCGGCGGCATTTGTAAGGATAGTCTTCATTTCGTCATAGTCTTTCCTGCGGAGCATCTGATTCAATTTGCCTGCTGCATCCCGAAGCAAGTCCATATAGTTCTCAGGATGAAGGAGAAATTCGTCCGCCTTAAAGTCTTTCTGCATACCATATTCCGCCTGAGACAGGACATAAGCTGCAAGCAGTGCAGCCATATGGTCTTCATGAAATTCAATCTTCTTTCCGGGATTTTTTTCCTGCATATACTGAATGTATGCTTCTCTGTCCCATACCATTCCTTCTGCAATTTTTCTTAAGTTTTCATATACATTTGCCATAACAGATATCCTTTCTCTGATTGTCGTAACACGCGACCCCACGTCTGCTGAAATTCGGTATTTTTTATTACATCCGCATCATAACCTATAACATGGGACAAAGTGGGGACACATACCAAATTATCTCACGGCGGGATAGCAGGAGAAGAAAACAAAAAACCAGTGGAGTACAGCGCCCCCCAGCACGAAAAAGTGCCAGACAAAATGGAACCACTTTTTGGGAATCACATAAAAGGGAACACCTGCGGTATATACAACACCTCCGATAATCAAAAAGACCAAACCGGATGCGGCAGTAGCCCCCAGCACTGTCTTCATACAGAATACGATGGACCATCCCATAATAATGTAGAGAATCAGGGACCATTTGGCCCAGAACCTTAAGTTTATGGAGTTTGCGATAATTCCAAGCAGCGCACAGCCTGCATTGATGCCGAAGACGACCCAGCCCTGAACCCCCCGAAGCATGGTAAAGCATACCGGGATATAGGTCCCGAGAATCAACAGAAAAATCGAACAGTGGTCAAACACCTGAAAGACTCTTTTGGCCTTATAGGGCTGAAGGGCATGATAGAGGGTGGAAAAAAGGAAGAGAATAATCATGCTTGCCCCATAAAGGGCTGCCCCGGTTACTCCCATGGCATCCGAAAAGATTGCAGCGCGGATGATTACCAGGACACAGCCGGCAATCGCAAGTAAGGTTCCCACGCAGTGAACCACTGCATTGCCGATTTCCTCCCCCACGCTTTGGTCATTGAATTTTGTCACATCAGTCAATTCCATCTTGTTTCCTTTCTATCGCAAGTCATCGCCTAACCCGAAGCGCTTTAGCTGCAAATTGCTGTGGAAACGGGTCGACCCTGTCGAGTCACTTCCACAGCAAGCCGGGTGCATATAATATGCCCCGGCTTACCACACCTTATTTTTCGTAAAGCCCCGGAATATCCTTGTAGGTAAATCCGCCTAAGGTCTCATAATCCCCCAGGGACACATGAGCCGGTATTTTCAATCCATCCTCTGCCATCACACAGGTGACATAGTTGATACCCAGCTTTAACGCTGCAGCAACCGTCTCCATACCCTCTGCCACATAATGAAATACTCCGTCATAAATCAATTTAACCGGTTCAAGTGGCTTTCCTGCCTTAAGACACTGCTCTGCCTCGGCTTCTTTTTCGATGTCAAGGTCTGCGCAGGCCTTCAGGGGATAGACGCTCTTCGGTGAGAAGCACAACAGCTTCAGGTTCGGATTTTCCTGATACAGCCCTAAGACCCGCATCAGTTCCGTTTCCACCTCTGCAGGGCTTACCCAGGTAGTATCGATAATCAGGTTGTAATTGTCATAATCCAGATTGTTCAAATGGTAAATATCGCCAAAGCGTTCATTTTCAACCCTGCTTCTCTCTAAAAGCTGATTTCTGGCATCCTCACGGTTCTGATAGTGCTCCACACTGCCTCTGTCTGCACCCATCACCCGGTCTGCAGCCTCATAGGGGGACACATATGCAAATACCTTAAAGGATTCCCGCACAAAATGAAACGCCAGTCTCGAGTCGAAGAGGATATTTTCACCCATCTTCTCCTCCGAAAGTCTTGTGGTTTCATCATCAATCACATGGTCGTAGCTAGGATCCTCCTTCATGCGTTTATTTAACTCCAGTGTGGTGATACCCATCTTTTCTGCCAGGCTTCTCTGAACAGTGCCCGTAGAATAAATTTCATAACCGTAATCCTTCTGAATCAGTTTTGCAACCGTTGATTTTCCGCTGCCAAGTTTTCCTGTTAATGTAATAAACATCGTATCATCTTTCCCTTCTGAACAATTTCTTTTACAGAATTGCCTCTCCCATGTCCGG
>R17__coassemble_874_pt1 | contig 10793 bp, 8 predicted proteins | sample R17__metabat2_low_PE_031 | metagenome-assembled genome bin R17 | reverse complement strand
CCTTTTCCCCCTCCTCCAGGAAAAATGAGGCTCCGTCGAACAGCCTGCGCTCTGAGTAAAATTTGTCTATTGTATCTAAACTGAGTATATTCATGCATCCGCTCCGATTTTTTCCCGAATCTGACTGTTTACCCGGTCCACCTCTTCCCGAAATTCCCGGGCTGAAACCCTTAATGCGCCTTCCCCCAATATGATAATCTGTACCTGTCCGTCAGAGCTTGCTACCCGAACCTTGGCATTTTTCCCCAGGGTGTGGGCCGTTCGTTCTATATAAGCATCTGCCGTTTCCGCCTCTTTGGTATATACAATGTCGATTCCGTTCTTTTGATAGACCCGTTCGCTGCCGCCCTTTACCTTATATGCATCGAATACCAGAATCAGGCTGCACTGCACATAGCCCTGATAATTGCATAGAATGTCAATCAGTCTGTCCCTGGCGGCATCCATACTCACCTTGGACAATTCATCCAGATCCTTCCAGGCAAATATGATATTATATCCGTCTACCAGCAAATATTCCTCCTGTTTTTGGACAGGCCTGTATTGATATTCCTTCTCCGGCTTTGCGGGAATTGCCTCTGCATTTCCTGTTCCAAAGACCCTGCGTCTTGCCTCTTCTCTTCTCTGTTCCTCCCGCTTGGAGCTTCCGTAAGTTCTCTGCATAATTTCATTGATTTCCCCCTGGGAAATGAGCATTTCCCCGGAAGTCATTCCATTTGCCCTATCCCGTTCCACGCGTTCTCTCCGCCGTTCCCCCTCCTGGGTCACCCGGCTGGCCTCCGCCTCAAATGTTTCCCCAAAATCTGCATCTTCCAACTCCTCGGTGTGGAGGTGGGCATAGGCTTGTGTTTCATACCAGGGGACAACAAAGCCCGCTCCATGCGCACAGAATACGGAATCCGCCGGATTCTCTAAGTCTCCCTCCGGGTCATAGCCCATAGCAGCAATGACCTCCTCCTCATTGTGACAGGGTTCATAGCCTGCAGGCTGCAGACACAGTTTCCCCCGTCCGCTGCTGTAGGAGGCCACATCCGTTGCGTAGCCCTGCAGCGTGGCAACAGGTGCGCGTCCGCTCAGAATGGCAATCACATTTCCGAAGGCATCCTGTTCCATTGAGGGTGCTTGAAAGGTTCCCTTTCTCTGAGTGATATCGTTCATTGCCCTGCCAACCAGGTCAGCCGGCAATTCCAGTGTGAAGCGGTAAATGGGTTCAAGCAGCACATTTTTGGTCTTCATCAGACCGTTTCTGACAGCCCGGTAGGTTGCCTGTCTGAAATCTCCGCCCTCTGTGTGCTTCTGATGCGCCCGTCCCGCAATCAGGGTAATTTTCATGTCCCAGATAGCAGAGCCGGTCAGCACCCCCACATGTCTTTTTTCTGCCAAATGTGTCAGAATCAGCCGCTGCCAGTTTAAGTCCAAATCATCCTCCCGAACCCGGCTTTCAAAGGTCAGACCGCTGCCGGGTTCTGCGGGTTCTAAGAGCAGGTGTACCTCCGCATAATGGCGCAGCGGTTCATAGTGGCCGATTCCGATACTTGCTTCGGCAATGGTTTCCCGGTAAACGATAGAACCCTCCCCGAATGTCACTGCTATATGAAAACGCTCTGCAAGGATGCTGCGCAGTACCTCCAATTGAATTTCTCCCATCAGCCGTACCTGAATCCGGCCCGCTGCCTCATCCCATACTACTGACAATGCAGGGTCCTCCTCCTGCAAAAGTCTAAGGCAGGATAGAAGCTTATGAATATCAGCCGTCTCTCCCGCTTCATCCGGCGCCGGCTCCACCCGGTAGGCAAGTACCGGCATCAGCAGCGGTCCTTCTCCGTCAGTCTCGCCCCCAAGCCCCTGTCCGGGGTAGGTGTTATCGAGACCGGTCAGGGCACAGATTGTTCCGGGACCCGCGGTATTCTCAGTGGTATATTTTGTTCCGTTATAGATACGAATCTGGTCGATTTTCTCCGTTCCAACCGGCATCCGCACCGAAATGCTTCCCTGCGTAACCTTTATATGGGTCAAACGACAGCCCTTATCATCTCTGGTGATTTTAAATACCCTTGCACCATAATCTGCGGACACTTCCTTTTTCTTCGGGCTTTCCCCTTTGGCTCTGCCAAACCTGTAAATTGCCCCTAACAATTCCTCCACACCGGTAAGCTTCAGGGCAGACCCGAACAGCACCGGAAAAAAGGACCTGCTCTGAAATAACCCAACCAGGTCCTCCTCATATAGCTTTCCGGATTCCATATAGCGTTCTAAAAGCGCCTCATCTGAGCATGTGGCCAGCTGCTCCGCCGCCGTGGCCGTATCAATCCGGCTGTAGTCGATAAATTCCCCCTTCAGCCGTTCATGTAACTGTAAAAGAAGCCGGTCACGGACATCTCCCGCAAGGTCCATCTTATTACAGAAGATAAGGGTCGGTACTTTGTAATGCTCAAGCAGCCGCCAAAGTGTCAGGGTATGGCTTTGCACACCATCCATCCCGCTGATGACCAAAACCGCTGCGTCAAGAACCCCCAGTACCCGCTCCATTTCCGCGGAAAAATCCGAATGTCCCGGTGTGTCCAACAGCTGCAGCAGCAGATCCTGATAAACCATATTGGCCTGCTTGGAGAAAATGGTAATTCCCCTGCTGCGCTCTAAAGCTTCCGTATCCAAAAAAGAATCCCGGTGGTCTACCCTGCCTAAGTTCGAAATCTGTCCTGTCAGATACAGCATCGCCTCTGAGAGAGTAGTTTTGCCTGCATCCACATGGGCCAGGATTCCCAGTACTGTTTTTTTCTCATTCATTTCCATATTCGGTAAGGCGGACTTTCGCAATCCGCATTGCTCCTTGCTCATGAACCATACCTCAGTGGGGATTAAGCCCGGTTCAGTATCAGTCTCCCCCCAAACTCCCATCCACGCTTCTGCGGCTTAGAGGTGGGGACTGCTATGCGGTTCAAATTTTCTCGTGTCATTCATTCGAATTTTCTCTTGTAACTCCCAGAAATTCAATCATTTCATGAATTGCCGGGTCCATTTTTTTCGGGTTGGTGAAACGGTGGTCTGCTCCCTCCACTCCCAAAAATTCAATTACATTGTCATCCGCAAACTGTCTGATTTCCTCGTAAGGAATGATTTCATCATCGGTTCCGTGAACAATCATGATATCATCTGCATAATCTAAAAAATCCCGTTTAGACAGGTCACAGGCTTCCAATTCCGCAAGGAAATCCCGGTCGATTTTAACCTTGCGGTCGAAGCCGGCCAATACCTCCTTGCCCTTATTCAGTTTCTGAAGGCTCTCTTCGTCAATAATTCGTTCCGTCATACTCCGGAACATATTCACCACAGGACAGCGAAGGGCAATTTTCTCAAAGCTTTTCCCATGTTCAAGGGTATACTTTAAGAGAAGATATCCGCCGAAGCTGGTGCCGCAGGCATATATGCTTTGGGCATGTAATTTCTCTGCAGCATACTGTCGAACCAAAGAAAGATACCTGTCACAGGCTTCTAAGGTCAGATGCTTCCCCGCATCCTTACCATGGCAGGGCCAATCGAAGACAAGCAGGGCAGTGGAAAGATGCTTGGCATTCATCCGCTCTGCGAAAACGGACGCTGCCCTGGTATCCTTGTGCCCGCCGAAGCCATGACAGAAGATTACTACCCTGTCAATGGATTGGGGCAGGAGCGGTCCTCCTGCATTGTTTCGTGTTTCATTCACAATAAGCTTACAGCGAATGCTGCAGCCATCATTAATATCAAAATACTTTTCCAATTGAGTTCCTTTCCGCCTCCGTTACCCTATTCCTGCCTTGTCAGATACAATGTAGCCTGCCCCACACTCATGGCAATTGCATTCGGAGTGGAGTCTGCGTAGATAACGGTAAAAATCAGGTCTGACTCATAGGTTTGGGAATATCCGCAGTTCAGGGTGTACTGAGTACCGCCGGAAAGCTTGGAATCCGGTTGGCAATAGGCAATGGTTTGATCATCATTTCCGGAAAATATGACCATGCCGTTTTGGAAGAAGTCCACCTGGGTGGAGGAATCCTCATCTATTGCCACAGCCTCCCCGGTGTTGTTGTCAATCCTTTGAATGGATTTCCAGGTATCACAAAGGTGGTAAAGTGCCACCTGTTCCTCCACAAAGGTAAAGGTCCGGTCTTTCATGGCGTCCGTCTCGGCATTTTCTATGACAACGAAATTATCGAACTGCACCATCTGCAGGGTCATACTGCCGTTGGACCAGACACCGGCCTGCCAGGTAAGGGATTCACTGTCTCCATCCGTCTCGGAGCTATCCTCTGTGGCATCATCTGAATCCGAATCGGTCAGGGGTTTATAATTCTTGTCATACAGCCGCTCTGTCTTCTCATAAAGTTTTTCGGCTGTTTTCTCATCCTCCAGTTCTAAACTCATCACCATGCGATAGAGTGAATCCTCTTCTCCCGTGTAATAGACAGCGGAGGAATTCTCCGTCACTTCATACCCGTTATATGAATCAATCAGAACCATCAGTACATCTCCTACCTCGAAATAAGAGGCCCCCGATTCGTCAAATGCAGCCTCAAGCTGTGCCGTACTTCTCCCGCAAACCACCTTATCCGGCTGAATGGTATCCTCCGTTGTCGCTGCGCAGCCGGTCAGTCCCGCGAGCATAAAGCCCAATGCCGCCAATAGGGCAGCGCATCTTTTTCCTGTTTTATTCATAGTCTGCAGTTCCTTCCTGTCTTGTTTCATAAGGTCCTAAATCCACCTCCAGCAGATCATGCCCGCTGTTTCTTTTCTCTTCCGGCGGCAGTTCCATATAATCCTGTCCGTACCAATGCCGCAAATAATCATCAAATCCAATCGGCACAGGATAAAAGCCGCCTTCAAATTCCATCTCGATGGTTTCCTCAAACCATTCCGCCGGGAATGCGCCCTTTAGGATATTCATGCCCGTACTGTCAATGAGAAAATGTCCGCTTGCACTTCCCTCCTTCAGGCTGCCATCCGCTTTCTCATAGCGCAGCATTTCCCCCTCAAGCTCCGAGTGATAGCGTTCATAGGACTTCATTTTTAAAAAGGGAAGGGCTAAGGCTGCCAAAAGGAAATGGTTGCCCCGCTCCGGTTTTCCCACCCAACGAATGTTTAAAATGGCATTTTTCCTGTAGATGGCTCTGCATTGCTTCATCTGACTTCTCTCGTCATCTCCGGTTATGTCATACACCAGAATATCCAGAAAAATTCCGTTCTCTATATCAAAATGAGAGGAAAATTTTGTTTTAAATACAGTCCCCTTCAGTCGGATTTTATCGAATATAAAATGGGCATTTTCCTCTGTTCTGTAGGACTGGTAGAAAAAACGTTCGTCGAGTTCTTTCGGACAGACCCTGCGGAAACGCTCAAAATCCGGCCTGAGCATGGCAATGTCTAAATCGTCATCCCATGGAATAAAGCCATGGTGTCTCACCGCCCCCAAAAGACTGCCCCCTGCCAGAAAATACCGGATTTCATGCTTTTTGCAGATGCGGTCCACTTCTTTTAAAATTTCAAGTTCAAGCGCCTTGATTTCCGGCAGCCTGCCTCCGTAAATATCATCCATACTGCTCATCCTTTGCATTGTGTGAACTGCTCCGACCCGACAGAGCCGGATGTCCTGCTGAAATGTTATCTATACTGCTTGCCCTTTGCAATCATTTCAGAAGAATGCTGATTACATTCTGATGTTGGGCATAGGCGTAATCGTATGTGTCAATATGTGAAAGCATAGTCCCTTTTACAGTCTCGTCCATGTAGTCGAGGGGATTGGCTTCCTCTCCGCCGTAGGCAATGCGGATTTTGCATTCCTCTGCTTCTTCCGTGTACTCCAGTGTGAATACCCCGGTATCCTCTTCTGTCTGCCTTGCATGCATTGCAGCCCGGTATCTGGGCATCATGGTCTCTACAATCAGCTCACCAATCACAGCCTGCAGCTTCAGAATCATTCCCTTTGGCATGCAGTATCTGGCTGCAAATACCGCCAGGTCTCCCGTAAATGCCGGAAGGTCCACACTGTCCACAGCCAGTTTCTTCTCATAAACTTTCGTCTGACGGATAAAGCGGGCTGTCTTTTCCTTCTTCGGATGTTCGAAGATTTCCTCCGGACTGCCCTCCTCATAGATGCCGCCTTCATCCATATAGAAAATCCGATCCGATACCAGTCTGGCGAACCGCATTTCATGGGTGACAATCACCATGGTCAGTCCCTTGCCGGCCAGCTCCCGAATCACCATCAGCACCTCCCCCACCATGGTGGGATCAAGGGCAGAGGTCGGCTCATCGAAGAGAAGAATCTTCGGTTCCATGGCAAGGGCTCTGGCGATTGCCACCCTCTGCTTCTGTCCGCCGGAAAGTTCATCCGGATATGCCAGCTCCTTATCGGAAAGCCCCACAGCAGCCAAAAGTTCCATACCCTTTCGGTAGGCATCCGCTTTCTTCATGCCCAGAAGTTTCACCGGGGCATACATAATATTTTCAATCACATTCATGTGGGCGAAGAGATGAAAGGACTGGAATACCATTCCCATTTTTTGCCGCACCTGTTCAATATTGCAGCCCTTCGCCGTAATTTCCTCCCCATCGATTTCAATGGTGCCGGATGTAGGTGTCTCAAGCAGGTTCAGACAGCGAAGGAAAGTAGACTTGCCGGTACCGGAGGGACCGATAATGGATATGACCTCCCCATCGGCGATTTCCGTACTTAAGTCCTCTATCGGAGTGGTAAGGGGATACTCTTTTCTCAAATGGGATACCCGAATCATCTGTTCATTCCTCCCTTCCGCATATTTTCAGCCGTAACCCTTTTGGGGGAAAGCTTCTTTTGAATCAGCTTCAGCAGACTGAGCAAAAGTGCTGCAATCGCAAAATAAATTACAGCCACGAAAAGCAGGGGAAAAAATGCGTCATAGGTGGCGCTTCTTACGATATCCCCGGCTTTGGTCAGGTCCACCACCGCAATATAGCCCACAACTGCAGTCCCCTTCATAAGGGAAATCAGCTGGCTGAAATACCCGGGCAGAATGCCCCGGATTGCCTGGGGAACAATGACCCCGAACATGGCCTGTCTCCTGCTGAAGCCCAGGGCCAGAGCGCCTTCCCACTGTCCCTTGTCAATTCCCGTGATTCCGCCGTAGAAGAGCTGAGCCAGATATGCCCCGCTTACCAGACCGAATCCAATGATTGAGACCGCCATGGCCGGAATTGCGCTTTTTCCGAATATGATATAGTACAAAATCATCAGAATCACAACCATGGGAAGTCCCTGCATCAGTCTGGAATAGATATCGCACAGAACATGCAGGAATTTGTATTTGGATAGCTGCATCATACAGAAGAGGATTCCCAACACATTGGCCAGAAGAAATCCGAAAACCGTAATCAAGAGAGTCTTAATCAGACCTGCACCGATGGTTTTATAACGGTCCTGCTCAAGGAAGGTGCGCCGGAAACCGGAACGGATTTTATCAAGGAAATTCACCGGTTCGGAAGAATTTTCAGCACTTAAATCAATTCCGTAATCGGAAGCCTTGATAATGGGCACAATATCCTGCCCGCAGTAGGTGTCTGAGTAAAGCACACTTTGAGCCCGTTCCTCTGTGTAGGAAATCTGTCCCGCGGCCAGGTCATATTTGCCGGATGCGATTCCTGCCAGCATGCCGGCAAATTCCGCATCTTCTATACTCATCCCGTAACCGTATTCCCGGCAAAAGCCGGCGACAATTGCAATATCAAAGCCCGCGTACTGTCCGTTTAAAAGCATGGAAAAAGGCTTCATACTGGAGCAGGTTGCGAATTTCAGCACACCCTTTTCTCCTGTTGCGGGAATTTCCACATTCTCCCAATCCTTAGGATAGAGCCAATAATCATACAGCTCGTCAATCGTGCCGTCCTTGGTTATTTTGGCAATGTAGGTATTAAACTCCGCGCAGAGAGCCTGCCCGTCTTCTGTCTTGGGGAAAATGGCCCCCATCTCATAATGCTTGATACTGGAATCAATGTAGACATAGTCCGGATAGGATTCCTTAATCATCCGAAAGCCTATTGTAGAATTGACAAAAAAGTCAATCTTACCGGAATTTAAGGCTAAGGTCTCATCGGTAAAGCTGTTGTAATAGTTCAGTTCTGCATTTTCGATGCTTTCCTTCACCATCTCGTCCTGTGGTGTTCCGGTCATAACGCCGGCTCTTTTGCCCGCCAGATCATCCAGTGTAACCAATGTGGTGGAATAAACCGTATTGGCAGGAACGGAATCACTCTGAGAGCCGGTTTCGGTCTCGGTATCCGTCTTTGCATTTGAGTTAGTTTCCGTCTCTGCATCTGAATCCGCATCAGTCTCGGTGGTGTCTGTTGCATCTGCCGCTGCAGTTATAACAGCCGGGGTGGCAAAGTGTAAGGTGGGATGCAGTCCCAAAATGGTCAATCCCAATAAAACCGCCCCACATGCAGCAATCTTTTTTTTCTTCATTGTCCAATCTTCTCCGTTTTGTATATTCGAATCAGAACGCGTTCTGCAGCCGTTGAATCCCAACATTTTGAAAGCGCCTGTTTTCATATCTGTATTTTGACGAAATGCCTGCAAACTCCCTCAGAAGGTATCCGCTCCGATTGCCTCAATTCCGGCAGCCTCCATACAGGCTGCATCATACAGCAGGTCCGCACTTTTTCCGTCTGCGTAGATTCGCCCCTCGCAAAGCACCACAGTCCTGTCACAGACCTGACCGGCAAAGGTTAAGTCATGGGTGGCAATCAGCATGGTATGGGGCAGACTCTTTAGGATATTAATCAAATTTCTTCTGGCCTTCGGGTCTAAAAATGCTGTAGGCTCATCCAAAAGCATCAGCTCCGGTTTCATCGCCAGAACTGTCGCCATGGCAGCCAGCCTTTTTTCACCACCGGACAGATGCAGGGCCGAGCGGTCTCTTAAGTGGGCAATTCCAAGCCTTTCAAGCCTGTCCTCCACCCGGTAGCGCACCGTCTCGCAATCAACCCCTAAATTCCTCGGTCCAAAGGCAACATCCTCATAAATTGTAGGCATGAACAGCTGGTCGTCCGGATTCTGAAATACCATTCCGGCCTTCCTGCGGATTTGCTCCACTGCCGATTTGTCCCTCTTCGCACTATCTAAGGTAATCCCCGCTACCTGTATGGTGCCGGACTGAATGGGAATTACTCCGAGCATTGCCAGCATCAGACTGGTTTTCCCCGCTCCGTTTGCCCCCACTAAGGCAACATGCTCCCCGGTATGGATTTCAAGATTCAAATCCTTCAGAACCGGATGGCTGTCCGGATAGCTTACATTCAAGGCTTCTATATTCAGCATGTTTTCCTTTCCTGCCGCAACCTGCTAAGTGGGGCATATTTCGAATGAATACAGTATATCATATCTATTGAAAATTTTACAGAAAAAAGAACAGGATTGCGCTGCCACCCCATCCGAGGAAAAATAAAATGTCCCGTATGGTCAGAGCACGCCGTTTCGGAAGTGTCCGGTTCTCGTATGCATATCCTCTTAAAATCATTGCATGGTAAATACGCTCTGCCCGGTCCATGCTTTTTAAAAACAGCTGTCCCACCAAGTTGCCGAACTCCGAAACCGTAGGCCAAAAGCTCCCCGGCTTTCTCAGGGTGTAGGCCAAAAGCATCTGCTCCGCTTCCCCCACAAGGACCCCAATATAGCGATAGGTCATTTCAACAAGCTGAACCAGGATTGCGGGAACATGCAGCCGCAGAAGTTCGGCAGTAAGCTCCGTCACCGGTGTGGTGGCAGCCAGAATCAGAATCGCCGCAACACACAGAAGAGTTCTGACGAAAATGCTTCCCATTGAAACCATTCCCGCTGTAATCACCACCGGTCCCAGACTGACAACAGTCACCCTGTCGAAAATCAGATTGCTGATTCCCGCAAACAAACAGAAGGGAAGGGCCAGTACAGCCCTCCCCCATATTTCCCTGTAAGGAATATCAGCCAATGCCATCACAATGAAGGGATAGAAAAAATACGGACAAAGTGCAAGACACTCATATCTGCCATGCAGCATCACACAGAAAATGTATATCCCCGTCACCAGCATTTTGATCAGAGGATTTAAGGCAGTGATTCCGTTTTCTGCCAGGCTGTATTCTTCAATTTTCCCCAAATGTCTGATTCGGTCCGACATTTTTTTCTTCATACAATAAAATCCTTTCAATTGCCGGGCGTGCAAATTCACTGCCGTATATTCAGTCATAAATGATTTCTTCTAAATCCGCAGGCTTTCTCTTTTACACATTCCCGCTCTTTTTCCGGTCCTTATTTCTCATGAGTCGGATAAGCCCGCCGATTGCAAATGCTGCAAGCACCGTCAGAACTGCACCGGTGATTCCGGCTGCTCCGGTTCCGTTCGCATTTGAGAAGCCCAGAATTGCTTTCATTTTCGCAGACAGGTCGTAATCTGCCATCAAGGACAGCTTCGTCTGAATTTTCTCTGCGAAGGAATAAATTTTTCCGAATGCCTGAAGGTCGGCAGTTCCCGCTGCCCGTTCCAAAGCCCACTCAAGTCCGTCCGGATTGGAGGATGCAGCGTAACTGAGTCCTCCGGCCACAAGCAATGTCAGTACACCCATGACAATCAGCACCGGCTTTAATTTCTTCGAGTCGGCAATTGCCTGCCCATTCAATGCACTTTCAACCAGTTCCGGACGCATCTGCCAAACCATTGTCAGCACCGCTGCCGTAACCAATCCTTCCCCGATTCCGATTGCCAGATGGATAGGCTGCATCAAAAGCACAAAATTCCAAAAGGGCAGCT
>R17__coassemble_867_pt1 | contig 10855 bp, 6 predicted proteins | sample R17__metabat2_low_PE_031 | metagenome-assembled genome bin R17 | reverse complement strand
GCGGCCGGCGGTTCATGAGCATGGAGCGAAGCGGAGTGCGAATATCCGCTTTTACCCGCAAATCAGTCAGCGGTACATGAGCAAGGGGCGAAGCGGATTGCGAATGTCCGCTTTACCTGAGAAAATAAATTTTCAATAGCAATTTACCCTCTGTTGTGAATTGCGTTCTGACTCGACGGAGTCGAGTCGTTTTCTTGAAAGCCTGAAAATGAATTTTATATAATTAGGAGGAAAAAAGATGTTTTCATTTGATGAAATCGCAAACTTTGACCCGGAAGTGGCTGAGGCCATTACCAAGGAGGTCGGAAGACAGAACAGTCATATCGAACTGATTGCTTCCGAGAATTTTGTCAGCAAGGCTGTAATGGCTGCCATGGGCAGTCCCCTGACCAACAAATATGCAGAGGGGTATCCGGGCAAGAGATATTATGGCGGCTGTGAATTTGTTGATATTGTTGAGGATCTTGCAAGAGAGAGAGCGAAGGAACTGTTTGGCTGTGAATATGTCAATGTCCAGCCCCATTCCGGTGCACAGGCCAATATGGCTGCTTTTTTTGCGGTAATGGAACCCGGTGATACCTTTATGGGGATGAGCTTAGCAGATGGCGGACATCTCTCTCACGGTTCACCTGTCAATATGTCCGGCAAATATTTCAATGTTGTGCCTTACGGTGTGGATGAAAACGGATTTATCGATTATGACAATGTACGTAAGATTGCACTGGAATGTAAGCCGAAGCTGATTCTTGCAGGTGCTTCCGCATATGCAAGAAAGATTGATTTCAAGAAGTTCCGTGAAATCGCAGATGAAGTGGGTGCTGTATTTATGGTGGATATTGCCCATATTGCAGGTCTGGTTGCTGCAGGCGAGCATGAGAGCCCGATTCCTTATGCGGATATTGTTACCACTACCACGCACAAGACCTTAAGAGGACCGAGAGGCGGCATGATTATGGCTACAGCTGCCGCAAATGAGAAATTTAATTTCAATAAGGCTGTATTCCCGGGAATTCAGGGTGGCCCTCTGATGCATGTTATTGCCGGCAAGGCAGTCTGCTTCAAGGAAGCACTTTCACCGGAATTCAAGGCATACCAGCATCAGATTGTATTGAATGCAGCTGCTCTCTGCAAGGCATTGCAGGAAAGAGGCTTTGACATTGTATCCGGAGGTACGGATAATCATTTGATGCTTGTGAACCTTATCAGCAAGGGCATTACCGGTAAGGAAGCAGAGAAGCTTTTGGATTCCTGCAACATCACCTGCAACAAGAATGCAATCCCCAATGACCCGGCTAAGCCTTTTGTAACCAGCGGAATCCGTCTCGGAACCGCAGCAGTTACGACCAGAGGCATGGTAGAAGAAGATATGGTAACGATAGCAGAGGCAATTTCTTTGGTAGTTGCAGATGCAGATGCGAACCATGACAAGGCAGTAGCTTTGGTTAAGAGCCTGACGGACAAGTATCCTTTATACGAAATCTGATTTGGAGAAAATTGATGGGATATTTATATGAAACTCACATGCACACCTCTGAGGGGAGTGCATGTGGGCGATTTTCCGGTGCACAACAGGCGAGAAGATACAAAGAACTGGGCTACACCGGAATTATTATTACGGACCATTTTTTTAACGGAAACTGTGCAGTGGACAGAAGTCTTCCCTGGGAAGAGATGGCAAGGCGGTTTTGCTTAGGCTACGAGCATGCAAGGGAAGAAGGAGAGAAAATCGGTCTGGATGTATTTTTCGGATGGGAAGCTGCGTATCGGGGAACGGAATTTTTGATTTACGGACTGGACAAAGACTGGTTGATTGCCCATCCGGAGGTTATGACCTGGTCCATTGAGGAAGAATTCAGGTATGTGGATGCGGCAGGTGGTCTGGTAGTTCAGGCACACCCGTTTCGGGAGGCTTCCTATATTCCTGAGGTTCGGGTTATGCCGGAATACTGCCATGCACTGGAGGTTTACAACGAGGGAAATGTCGGGAGAAATCCCCTGTTTAATACAAAGGCCTTGGAACTTGCTGTGAAGCTTGAAAAACCCATGACATCCGGAACGGATGCCCACGGAGGGGAAAATGTCTATGTGGGAATTGAGTCGGAGAAAAAACTGCAGGGGATTGGAGATTATATCAGCATGGTAAAGTCCAACAAAGGTTACAGTCTGATGGAACGTCGATTTTATGATGCTTCTCAAAATGAAAAGAAAAAGGATTGACATGTTGAAATGATTTTTTCAAATGGAGGTGTGCTTATGAATTCAAAAGTTTATAAGAGTTCCGATATTAGACGTACAATTTGGATTATGGCCGGGATTACGGCATTTATGACAATGCTTTTTTGGGTGAATCACGCCAACTATGCAGGGGCAGTTACCGGTGAGGAAATGGCTGCTGCAGCGGAGGAATCAGTCAATACCACACTTGGAGATGGTATGGAGTATTATGCGGGCTGTTTTTCAACTATGGTTACGGCTTCTGTCAATCCGCCGGTTACTCTTGCCTGCATTGCTATTTTGGGTACAGTAGAAAGGGCTGAGGTGTATTTTCCGAATATAGGCTGGTTGGTGAAACTGGGAAACGGAATGAGTAAAGTCCCCCTGCTTGGAACAATGCGGGATTTACCCATTGCCAATCCTGTGGCTGCGTTGATTCTTGCCTTGGCGGCTCTTGCACTGTTTATCATTCGTTCCATTCCGGAAAGTAAAGCATTTACCGGTTGGAATGTGGATCAGATTGAAAAATACGGCGGAATGATTGTCACTATGGGCATGGCGCTGCTGCCCCTCGCAACCACCGAAAAACTGTATGCTGCGACGGAGAATCTATCCGTGATGGCGGCAAAATGGTATGTGACTCCGAAAACCTATGCGATTCTTGCAGTTGTAGGCGTAGTCGTTACAATTGTGGGAGGTGTGGTTTATTTTCTGGTCAGCACCTGTGCCAATTCCCTTGAAACAGTGGCATCCTTAATTCCGGTTCCGGGTGTCAGTTTTGTCTACCAGATAGGGGAGACGGTGCTTGCTGTACTTCTGATGGCATTGAATGTAATCGCGCCGGTGCTTGCTGTCATTGTAAGCCTTCTGCTTGTGATTCTTGCGATTATTCTGCTGCCGAAGGTTACATTGTTGGCAACCTACTATAATTACGTATATATGAAGCCGGCCGGGAAATATCTCTTTCATCGCCATGAGGATACCGGGCTTATCCATGATAAATTCCCGAGTAAGGGAAGAAAACTGTTCCCGGATGCAAGTCTTGCAATTCCTGTATTTACTATGAAGCCGATTCATTTTCGGGATCTTCCGCTGAATCAGGGTGGAAAATTGAAGAAGAGACAGTTGGCATGGCTGCTGATTAAGGATGAGACACCTTACCTTGTAAGGATTAAAACTTTCCGTAAGACAGTGGAAATTCCTCTTCACGATATGTTGGCCAACGGAAAGACTTTGTATCTTGAGAAACGGAAGCGTTTCATGAAGGTAATTTGTGAAGACCGAACGGTAGAATTGATTATCAGCAATGAATATGCAGGCCAGATGGATACCATTATGGAATTGCTGAAGCTGGAGGATTATCGTGTGCTGGGGAAGCCGGCGACAGAACAATCCGACAGATTCGATACGGCAGAGGAATGATTCAAAATATTTCACGAGATAAGTTTCCCTGCTCAGCATGAGGGAAAAAATTGAAATTATAAAAAGGGCAGTCACCCGCACATGATTGTGGGATGACAGCCCTTTTTTGGTTGCTTACAAATTATTGCAGATTCTTGCCATAAGCCATCTTTTCATATTCTGTCTGGGACAACACATTGCTGACGAGGAAACCTTGAATTTCATCGCAGCCGGTGGTTTGGACGGTTAAAAGTTCGTCCTGAGTCTCAACTCCCTCAAATACCGTAGTAAAGCCGACAGAGTGGGCTACATCATTGATGCTGCGGATAATCTGCGGAGTTTGGAGCAGGGAATGGTCAAGCTTCAGATTGGTAAGGGGCAAATCTTTCAGCAGGTTCAGGGATGAGTATCCGGAACCGAAATCATCCAATGCGCATTGACAGCCCGCCTTTGCAATGTCAGCTGCAAGCTTATGGAAATAATCACCATGGTCATAGAGCACCTGCTCTGCAAATTCAAATGTGATAAAGTGGGCAGGTACGGAATACCGGTCCATAATTTCTTCATATACTTTGAAGAAATTGGGAATCTCAAAATTTACCGATGACAAATTCATGGAAATCGGATAAGGCTGGATTCCGTTTTGAATGCATTTATTCAGGTGAATACAAATCTGTTCAAATACATACAGATCGGTTTGTACCACAAAGCCGTTTTTTTCAAAAATCGGCAGAAAGTCTCTCGGAGAGAGCAATCCCAGTTCGCTGTCGTTCCAACGAATCAGAGCTTCTGCACCGGTCAACTGCAAATCTGCACTTCTGTAGCAGGGCATGAAGGTAATTTCAAATTCCCGCTGCTTCAAGGCAATCCGCATCTTGCTTTCGATGTTGCGTTCATACTGCATATGCAGGGTAACCTTGTCATTGTAATATCCGATGGGAAGATGACTGACCTTGGAAATGCTGCCGGATGCGATATGGGCGCAGTCGAGCATTTCATCAATTGAGATACTGTCATCAGTAATTACATAGACACCGAACACAATGTCTAACTGGTAAGGCACATTCATATAATCCGTCATGGTCTGAATGGTATGATGCAGAGCTCCGAGTCTGGCCTCCATGTCATCATAATCTTTAAAATGCAGCAGCATTGCAAATTGGTCATTGACAATTCTGGCTGAACATTCTCCTCTCAACAGAGATTTATCAATCATACTCTGCAGTTCTGAAAGTATCCGGTCACCTGCCTGACGGCCGTATTTCTCATTTATGAGCTTGAATTTACGGATGTTGAGATAACAGATGGCAAAATCCATATCCGGTCTCTGATAGAGGGCAGGGGCGGTTTTGACAAAGTAAACCTTGTTGTTTCCATCGGTTACCGGGTCGGAATACATATGCTTCATATAGAAGTAAAGCATACGGAACCATAAAAGGGCCAAAATCATCGCATGGAGCACTACCCATGCAATTCTCACTGCAATCATGTTCTCTTCAAAAAAGTAATCCGTATACATTCCGAAAATCAGAGTGAAGAAGAGAATGACGGAGACCACTAAGGTAATTACGAGAGAAGAGGTGCTGAAAGAATTTACTTCATGGAATACCTTATTTCCCAGGTGGAAGACAGTGTGGTCTGCATGCTGGAGGCGATACTGTTCCTTCATAGGGTGACTTTTCTCGTATTCTTCGATTTCTTTTACAGTCTGCTGACTGGTGGCATCCGGCAGGATTTCGTCGGATATGATTTTGATGTCGGATTGATAGTAATTGTACTGCCAGGGACCTAAGGCTACGGCTGACAACAGAGCAGTTTCCGCATTGGCATACAATGACTCAAAGGAATCACCATCATAGGGATATGCGGCACAACCTATGTTAATCTCCACACTTTTGCTCCCTAAGAAGAAAGTATGGAGATTCTCCAAGGTTGACCTGGCAGTATCATAGCAGGCTTTAATGGAAATCAGATCCTTGGCAAATACCGCAAAACGATTGTCATTGACCCTGAGAATAATATCTTCCTTTCGCCACATGGAACGGATATGTTCACAGAAGGAATCAATATAGTGCTGGCTCATGGAAGAACCGTACTTTGCAAAAAAGCTGTTGATATTGGTAATCTGAATCAAAATCAGAGCGCAGCAATTTTGACTGTTGGTCTCTTCAATCTCGGGGTCTGAGGAATTCTGTATACTAACCTCCGCTTCGGTATCAAGGTAAGTATTAATGAGCTCGGAAGCAGCAGAAAACTGATAAAAGCCGGTCATGGCATCATGGCGCATATTATGAAGGAGCTGCAGTTCGTGCCGTTTGGCGGCATCAATGTCCCTTACCAGCAGGATTCCGTTTATCCGGTGTTCCGCTACGGAGGCATTCATTTCGATGGTTGTGCTGACCCAGAGGATTTCTTCGTCGAGGCGAATGCGGTGCTCCAAAGAAACAGTATTTTCCCCTTCATCGTAGGCAGAAAGCAGGGCAATTCGTGTGAATTTGCTGCGAAACTCATCTGCATCCTGGGGATATACATATTGATTACAGAAAATGTTTAAGGCTTCCTGTACCGTTGCGGATTTGAAGGTTTCATAGCTGATGTGGTCAGAATAAGTGGTTTCTGCCCGCACTACGATATTGTCAGTAAGATTCAGGTCCAGAAAGAGCATGGAATCCCGAAGCAGGAAATTCTGGTACTCTTTGGTCTTTTCATATTTTATGGATAGTTTTTTGTGACTGGAGATATCTTCTGCTACGCCGATTGCCCGCAGGGGTGAACCGTCGTTTTTGAAAATTGTCGTCAGTATAAAATGACACCAGACCTCGTTGCCTTCCTCATTGATGATGCGAATATCGGTTTCAGCCTCTGATTCGCCGTTATAAATCATCTGATAGAGATTCCGAAAGGCTTCAACACTTTCCGAATGGATTCTGCCGGTTTCAATCAGGGATTCCGGTGCATTTTTATATACCTTTTGAAGAAATTCAAAGGGGGGATTCAAACGTCTGTTGTATTGCGTATGAGTAATCAGGTCAATATCGAACAGGGAACGGTCGGAATTGTCCATTGCAATCTGAAAGCGCTGTTCACTGATGAGCAGTTCATTTTCGATTTTTTTCTGCTCGGTCATGTCCACCCCGTAGGAGAGATGGGCATCCCGGTCTTCCCATACAATCAGCTTGTCTCGATGGGAGTAAAAACGCTTGCTCCGATTGTTGAAGGCATCTCTTGTATAGAAGGACTGGTGGTTTAAATGCTTCATGGGACAGAATTCGCAGGGGGTGTTTTCCCCGTAAAGTACCTGATAACATTTTTGCCCCCGGTAGGAATAATCAGCCGGCAGCTTACACAATTCTCTTGTATACGCATTCATATAGAGAAGCTCGTAGGTCTCCGGGTCATTGATATAGAGCAGGTCCGAAAGTTCATCAAGAACAGACAGGGGCCGGATGGCCTCTGCCTTCTTTTTTTCCTGTTCTTCTCGATTAAAGTTGCGATAGGATGCCATAATCACTCCTTGCTTAATACAGTCTGAAAATGAGTTAAATACGGAAAATTTGACGGGGGCTTACATGCCCTTTTCCCGTCTGGCAAGCTCCAGCTCCTCATAGACATAGTCATTTAGAATTTTGACATAGGTGCCCTTCATACCGCTGGATCTGGCCTCAATGACACCTGCACTTTCGAATTTTCTTAAGGCGTTGACAATGACGGAACGGGTAATTCCGGCTTTATCGGCAATCTTGCTGGCAACCAGCAAGCCCTCCTTGCCGTCCATATCATCAAATACATGCACAATTGCCCCAAATTCGGAATAGCTTAAGGTTCCGATTGCGGACTGCACCACCTGACGGCTGCGGATTTCATCAGCGGACTCCTCATGGAGTGACCGCATCATTTCCAGGCCCACAACGGTTGTTCCGTATTCACTTAAAATAATGTCGTCTATGCCGTATTCAGAGGTATCCCTGTAGAGGAAGAGCGTTCCCAAACGCTCCCCTGCAATATCAATTGGGGTGATGATGGCAAAAAAACGGCTGTTGTCTTCCTGACTGAAGCCCAAGGTGGTGAGATTCACATTTTCCTTGGTGGAAAGAACGCTTAAGAGGCGTTCGTTCAGCAAGGAATCAATCAGGGTACCCACTCCGCCGGTTTCGAGCTCCGTAAGCATGGCAATTTTCCGGTCATCATATTGACCGAGGATTTTTCCTTTTTTACTGATGACGAGTACATCGGAGTCCAAAACATCCCCCATGCAGCGGCAGATATCATTGAATACAACCTTGCTGCTGTTGTTGTTGTGCAGCAGGGCATTAATCTTCCTTGTCTTGTCGAGTAACCTTACGCTCATCTTCCCAATCCTCCCGTTAATTCTGCATAAAAAACAATCGAATCCTTTATCAAAAAAGATTCGATTGCATTTTAGCATAATTATTTTGATATCACAAGGATTTTTCGGAAATTGTGTGATAAATTAACCGAATTGTATGCATACTTTGCGGGAAATTATTTGTCAGCGGACGGCTTCTGCCATGATACGTAATCACATGCGGGATTATTCTCACAACCAAAGTAACGGCGGCCCTTTTTGGTATGCCGGATGACAACCTCCTTACCGCATTTGGGACAGGGCAGACCGATTTTTTCCAAGTAAGGCTTGGTATTGCGGCAATCCGGGAAACCGGGGCAGGCAAGGAACTTTCCGTGGGGGCCGTATTTGATTACCATATTGCGGCCGCAGAGGTCACAGACAACATCTGTTTCTTCGTCCCGTATTTCCACATGTTCCAATTCTTCTTCTGCTTTTTTTACTGCAGCATCCAAATCCGGGTAGAAGTTGCTGATGACCTCTTTCCAGCGAATCTGTCCGTCTGCAATCATATCCAGCAGAGATTCCATGTTGGCGGTAAAGCTCAGGTCGATAATACTTTGGAAGGACTGCATCATAACCTGGTTTACGACTTCACCGATTTCTGTTACAAAAAGGTTCTTCCCTTCCTTGGCGATGTAATGTCTGGCTAACAGGGTGGTAATTGTAGGAGCGTATGTGGAAGGCCGACCGATACCGAGCTCTTCCATGGCTTTTACCAAACCGGCTTCTGTGTAATGGGCAGGCGGCTGGGTAAAATGCTGTTTGGGGTCATAGGTGACTGTTTCAATGGTATCGGATTCCTTCAGGGAAAAATTGTTGGAAAGCTCTTCATCTATCTCGGCACTTTCCTCATAGACATCGAGATATCCCTTGAAGCTGCACTTTGATGCTGCGGCTGTGAAACGGTAATCACCGGCCTGCAGGTTTACATGCATAACATCGTATACTGCATCTGCCATTCTGCTGGATACAAAGCGCTTCCAAATCAGGCTGTAGAGACGATAGAGATCTCTCGGCAGCCGGTCCTTCACCATGACAGGCAGAAGTGTGACATCCGTGGGTCGAATGGCTTCATGGGCATCCTGAATATGGCCTGCTGCAGCCTTGGGACGTTCACTGGCAGTCAGGTAGGAATCTCCGTAGGCAGACTGAATATAGGAACGCACCATGGTTTCCGCCTCATCTGAAATACGGGTGGAATCCGTACGCAGATAGGTGATGAGACCTGCAGTCCCACGGCCTTCGAGTTCCACACCTTCATAGAGCTGCTGGGCAAGCCGCATGGTTTTTTGGGTTGAAAAATTCAAAACCTTGGAGGCTTCCTGCTGAAGGGTTGAGGTGGTAAATGGGTTCGATGGCTTACGACTTCTGGTATTGTGGGTGATAGAAGTAATCACCATGGACTGATTTGTAATCTCAGAAAGAATCTTCTGAACCTGCGCTTCATTTGTGAGTTCGATTTTGCCCTTGGTATCTCCGTAGAATTTGGCCGGAATGGGCTTCTTCAGTCCCTTAATCTGTAAAGAGGCATCCAAAGACCAGTATTCCTGGGGAACAAATGCGTTGATTGCATCCTCTCTGTCGCAAATCATACGGAGTACGGCAGACTGTACACGGCCTGCACTTAATCCTCTTTTGACCTTGGCCCAAAGCAGGGGAGAAATTCTGTAACCCACCATTCTGTCCAGCATACGTCTGGTCTGCTGGGCATCTACAAGATTCTGGTCAATCGCTCTGGGATTTTTAATGGATGTTTTAACGGCATTCTTGGTAATCTCGTTAAAGGTGATTCTGGCGTATTTTTTGTCTTCCAGATGCAGGGCAGACACCAAATGCCATGAAATCGCTTCTCCCTCCCGGTCCGGGTCAGTTGCCAGATAAATCTTATCCGCTTTTTTGACTTCCCGTCGAAGGGCAGCCAACACATCTCCCTTCCCGCGAATGGTAATATATTTTGGTTCAAAGTCATGTTCCGGATCAAAACCAAGCTGGCTCTTCGGCAGATCTCTTACATGTCCGTTGGAAGCGACAACTTCATAATTAGAGCCGAGAAATTTCTTGATGGTCTTGACTTTTGACGGAGATTCCACAATCACCAGATACTTATTCATGTATTCCTCCCTAAAACGTTTCCTTGTTGAAATCGATTCTCTTCATATAGTAGTTCTTCAGGGGCTGTTCGATATACCCCTTCCATTCCAGCTTTTCAAGAAGCAGGGCAAGAGTCCCTCTGTTCAAGCCGGTTCGCCTGGCCAGTTCATCCATGTGGACAGGCTCGCAATCCACGCAACTATACAATAGAATTTCGTCTTTTTCAAGTGTTTTCTTGGAGAAATCTTTTCGATTTACGGAAAAATCGGGAGAAAATGAAGCATTTTTTAAAATTTCTTCCGGGTGCAGCAGGGGAGTGGCTCCCTGCTGCAGGAGTTGATTGCAGCCGAAACTGGAGGAATCATAGATGCGTCCCGGAACCGCATAGACATCCCGCCCCTGTTCTAAGGCGCAGTCTGCTGTGATTTTTGTTCCGCTTTTTAATTCCGCTTCCACAACCACAATACTGTGACACAAACCGGAAATAATCCGGTTTCGTATGGGGAAATAATAGGGAAGGGGAGGCGTATGAGGCGGCATTTCGGAAATGATGAGTCCCCTGCCTGCCAGATTGTGATACAGTTCGATGTTCTGTCTGGGATAACAGATATCCACTCCGCCTGCAAGGACGGCAATACTTGAGTTGTCCGCAGTCTGCAGGGCTCCCCTGTGGGCACAGGAGTCGATTCCCCTGGCCATGCCGCTGACCACAACGACCCCCTGACCTGAGAGATATTCCGCTATGGATTCCGCACAATTGATTCCGTAGGGACTGCATCG
>R17__coassemble_845_pt1 | contig 11091 bp, 11 predicted proteins | sample R17__metabat2_low_PE_031 | metagenome-assembled genome bin R17 | reverse complement strand
TGGCAAGAGACATAATCTTGCGGAAATCAATATTTTAAATGATGATGCCACCATCAACGAAAACGGCGGAATTTATGCCGGGATGGATCGCTATGAAGCCCGGAAGGCAATCGTGGAGGAACTCGACAGACTGGGTCTTCTCGTTTGTGTAGAACCCCATACCCACAATGTTGGCACACATGACAGATGTCATACCACCATTGAACCTATGGTAAAGCCCCAGTGGTTTGTCAGAATGAGTGAAATGATTCAGCCTGCCGTAGAGGGTGTTAAGAGCGGGGAAATCAAGCTGATGCCTCCTCGTATGGAACGGACCTACTTCAACTGGACTGATAATATTCGGGACTGGTGTATTTCCAGACAGCTTTGGTGGGGACACAGAATCCCTGCCTATTATTGTGATGATTGCGGGGAGATGACTGTCTGCAAGGATATGCCGAAGGCCTGTCCGAAGTGTGGCTGCAATCATTTGACCCAGGATCCGGATACTTTGGATACCTGGTTCTCATCTGCACTTTGGCCTTTCTCTACGCTCGGCTGGCCGAAGCAGACAGAGGAACTGGAATATTTCTATCCCACGGATGTTCTGGTTACCGGATACGACATCATTTTCTTCTGGGTTATCCGTATGATTTTCTCAGGCTACGAACAGACCGGCAAAGCTCCCTTCCATACGGTGCTCTTCCATGGTCTGGTCAGAGATGACCAGGGACGCAAGATGAGCAAATGCCTTGGTAACGGAATCGATCCGCTTGTGGTATTTGATAAATACGGCTCAGATGCTTTGCGTATGACTCTTATGACCGGCTATGCTCCTGGAAATGATATGAGATTCTATTGGTCGAGAGTGGAGGCCAGCAGGAACTTTGCCAATAAGGTCTGGAATGCTTCCCGTTTTATCATGATGAATATGGAAAAGGCAGATATCGGCAATGTTGCCCTGTCTGACCTGACCATGGCAGACAGATGGATTCTCAGCAAGGTCAATACTTTGGCTGCAGATGTCACCGCTTTAATGGATAAGTATGAGATGGGAATTGCCCTTTCAAAGATTTATGACTTCGTATGGGAGGAATTCTGCGACTGGTATATAGAGATGGTGAAGCCCCGTCTGTGGAACGAAGAGGACAAGACCCAGGCTGCTGCAATCTGGACATTGAAAACAGTACTTATTAATGCCTTAAAGATGCTGCATCCCTTCATCCCCTTTGTTACGGAGGAAATCTTCTGTAATCTGCAGGATGAGGAAGAATCTATTATGATCAGCTCCTGGCCGGTTTACAGAGAGGATTATCATTTTGCGGAAGAGGAAGAGGCAGTGGAAATGATCAAGGAGGCTGTCAGAAGTATTCGTACCGTCCGTACCTCTATGAATGTACCGCCTTCAAGAAAGGCCGGCGTCTATGTAGTAACGGAAGATGCGCATGTTCAGGAAATTTTCTCACATAACCGGGTATTTTTCGCAACACTCGGATATGCAAGCTCTGTTACGATTCAGGCGGATAAGAGCGGAATAGCAGCAGATGCGGTATCTGCGGTTATCCCTCAGGCAACCATGTATATTCCCTTTGCGGAATTGGTTGATATTGAAAAAGAAATTGCCCGTCTTGAGGGAGAGAAGGCGAAATTGGAGAAGGAACTTGCCCGTTCCAACCAGATGCTTTCCAATGAGAAATTTACCAGTCGGGCGCCTCAGGCCAAGATTGACGAAGAAAAGGCGAAGCTGGCAAATTACCGGGCTATGATGCAGCAGGTTGAGGAACGATTAGCCGCACTGAAGCATTAAAACCTATCCGGATTTTTATCGGGTCAAAAATGAATAATAGAAAACTCCGACATTCACGAATGAAAGTGAAGTCGGAGTTTTTTGCGTTTCGTGGATAAACTCTTTCGTTTCCTGAATGGTCGGTTCCTTTACGAATCCAACTGTTTTGCTGTGGTCTGCTCCTTAAGAACCATTGGTTCTTAGGGGAAATTGTCATTGACCGGCTGTGGATTCATCTGAACCAGCTGTGGAATTTTCTCTCACATAGACACACAGTGTTATGTCATGAATTACTGCGGCCGCACCGAAGATGCCGCCAATGAAGAAATTGAGAAAGAGAGCGATAATCAGACGGACCAGTTTTACAGACCAGTAATGACACAGCTTTTGAGGGTCGGCATTCAGTTTGGGATAGAGGATGATGTGATAAATCAGGCGTCCTGTATTCCAAAGCCCCATACAGAAAAGAAAAAGTCCGGGGATAATGTGCCAGAAGCCGCCGCAGCAGGTTACTATGCCCGCTATTAACTGGTATACTACGACCACAGCCCAGATAATCTGGCTGATGGTTTGACGTTTTTGAATGAATGTAATTTGCTCCGAGGTCATAATTATCCCTTTCTGTTCCCTATTGCAATTTTAAAATCAGCTGGTAGAGTGGGGAAGTCCAAAAGGGATTTCCGAAAACAATGACCATATACAGATTTTGACCGAGAAAGTTTAAGAACATCGCAGCAACATAAAACCATAAATACGCGAGATGAAAACGCAGCCCCCAGATGCGCTCCTTACTCAGAAGATGCAGCAAATTGACGAAGGTAAAGGGAAGCAGTGTAACCAGTATCAGAAAGATTCCGGCGTGGCTTCCGAAGCTTTTTGGCCACTGCAGGCGGAAGAAATAAATCAAGGCATGGGTTGCACCGCAGCCGGGACAGTAGAACCCTGTCAGAAGTCGAAGAAGGCAGGTAACAGGTTGTGAATCTTCCCCCTGAAAGAGAATTTCATTTCTGATGCTGTAAATTGCGGCACCGAACAGCGCAAAGGCAGAGAGCAGGGTCAGCCATTTTTCCTGAGACCAATATGCAACACCCTTAAAATCATCCGGGTCTGCTTCTTTTTTGAAAAGGTAATTGCTCACATTTTTCATAAAAATGCTCCGTGTGTATTCCAACATTATAAATTTCATGTCTGCGGTTTAAGACCGGGTCCGATGAACAAGATTCACATGCGAGACCTGACTTGCCTCAGATTGTCTGCTGTTCCTTGCGGACAGATACAGATTCCCAATCCAGGGGAAGCAATTCCGTCAGGGTTGGCCTGATATGAAATTCATCTATCATCTGTTTTAGGGCAGTAATCTTTTCTGAATCTGCTTTTTTGCCATGATAGACAGCCCGAATGAGAATATTTTTCGGCGTATGAGCCATATCGATAAATTCCAAAAGCTGGGTTTTGTAGCCATAGGCTTCAAGGACCTGTCCCCGGATACCGTCTGTCATAAGGGCGGCAGCCCGTTCTTTTAAGATACCATAGGAAAGGACCGTGTCCATATAGGGGTGGTCCATTTGCCGGTTCAGTTCGTGCTGACAGCAGGGAACCGACAGAATGCAGGAAGCTCCCCACTTGACCGCCTTGGCCAGGGCGTAATCCGTTGCAGTGTCGCAGGCATGCAGGGTCATGACCAAATCCACATGGTCCACCCCTTCAAAATGGGCAATATCACCGCAGAGAAAGGAAAGCTTTTCATAGCCATAGGTCCGGCTGAGCTTACTGCAATGCGCAATTACATCTTCTTTTAAATCCAGTCCGATGATGCGGACGTCAAAGCCTTCAAGCTCATGGAGATAATAATAGACAGCAAAGGTTAAGTAGCTCTTACCGCATCCGAAGTCAATCATGGTAAGTTCTCTGTCCTTTGGAAGGGCGGGGAGGTTATCCCGGATATATTCCAAAAAACGGTTAATTTGGCGAAACTTATCATAGCGGCTTTGTACAATCGTGCCTTTTTTGGTCATTACCCCCAGGTCAATCAGAAAGGGAACCGGAGTCCCTTCGGTAATGATATACTGCTTGGGCCGGTTGTGAGGGGCGATTTTTACGGGAGAAGGGGCAGAAGCCTTTGAAAGCACATGCCGCTTGATGGTGATTTTGCCTTTGCCGTTGGCAAGGCAGGTATATTCTGAGAAATCGGTTTTTATGAAAAGCTGACCGAAACTGCTTCCGAATAAATGCGCAATGTATGCGGATACTTCCTCTTCCGCTAAATTCACATGGAAGGCCTGGGTCCCCCTCTGTTCTTCCGCCTGGTAGCTTACCCGGTCAGAAGTGGCTATGGGTCTGATTCTGGATTTTGTAAAGGGTTTCGGTGAAGAATCCTTTGTAAGGTTTTTACAGAGAACCACCATTTGCAGGTGCTCTTTCATTGCGGTTTCTAGTGCAGAAGTAAGTTCTTCCATTGTTTACCCATCCTTTCCGGGTGGCGAATATCTGTTACTTATGACAACTTATCAGATGTAAAGTGGTTTGCTTTGTCTGCTTTACTGCCCGTAACAATTCACCGTCGCAGCAATCTTTCATGCGAATTGCGACATAGATTATATCATAAGATTGAGGCTTTGCAAACCAAAATAAAAAACCGGTCTGTAACCAAACAGACCGGCAACACCTGAAAATCAGACGCATTATTTGATAATGTGAATCTTACCAAGCAAAGGAATTTCTTTTGCTTCACCCTTGCAAGCGGAAATCAACCCAATTACCCAGAATACGCCAACTGCAATTTCCCAAATCCATCCGATAACCGGAATGAGACCGAGAAGCGCAAAGAGTACCAGTAAAAGGGCGTTGTTTAAATGTACTTTTGCAAGTGCATCATCCTTATCACCGGCGCAGAAAGCAATAATCAGACCAATCCAGGTAATATATGATACGATACTTGTTGTTTTTGCATCCATGGTGTGTACCTCCTTATTATATTGCCGTTAAAACGACTGCATTCACTATACATGGCATTCGAAAAAATGTCAATGAAAAAGAGCGATTCCAAACGGAATCGCCCTGTGTGTATTGCAGCTTTGAAAAATTATTTGATGATTTTAACTCCACCAACAAGGGGAAGGGGTGTATCATCGTTACCAATAGCCTTAATAATACCCCAAATCATAAAGATAGATGCGAATAACTGGGTGATACCAATCGGAATGGTTGCGATAATGGCAAGAACCAAAGCCTGATTTAAATGCTGCTTTAATCCTTCATCTTCTTTGTCACCGGCAAGGAAAGCGATAAGCCAACCTACCCACCATAAATAGCCGATAATTTTTGCTAACTTGCTGTTCATATTTTGTGTCCTCCTACATTGAAATATGTATTGAATGTTAACTTCAAAAACATTATACTAGTAGTATATGGTTTTTGTCAACAGAAAACTTAAAAGAAAGTTTATTTTTATTTTAGAAAAAAAATGAACTTGGATGTGTGGATTTGGAAGGCTTGACTGTGGCTTGATTGGAGAAAAGATGGAAAATAAGGATTCAAGGTTTGTGCGTATTATAAAGGAAATCTGTATGGAAGAAGAGATTGCCCTTACATTTTATGCGGATTGCTGGGTCATGGAGCTTAAGAAAAATGGGATAACCGGCCATATCTTCGGATACCAGTTTGGATTAAATTCATCTGTGTCCCAGCAAATCAGCAATGACAAAAGCTGCGCATATGAGATACTTGCAGACCATGGAATCGAGGCCGTGAAGCATGTGTGCTTTATGACACCGGAGCAGATGAAGTATGTAGGAAGTAACGGTTGTTTTCTCGAACTGACGGACTTGTTGAAGCAGTGGGGAGAACTTGTGGTTAAGGACAATGAGGGAACCGGCGGCATGGAGGTATATCGGGCTGCAAACCGGGTAGAACTTGAGCATATTGCGGTGAACCTTCTTCCGCGGGTCCGCTCCATTGCAGTCAGCCCTTTTATTGATATAGAAGAAGAGTACAGAGTCATTCTATTAGACGGTAAGGTCAGAATGATTTTTTCAAAGGAGCGGAAGTCTGTTGAGGGCGATGGCAGTTCCAATGTGGGACAGCTGTTCGCAAATGCTGTGGGCAAGAACATACTTGACCCCACAGGAATCACATTGAACAAGGCTTCGGCGGATTTTGTTCCGGCAGCGGGTGAAATATATTATCTTTCCTGGAAACACAATCTCGGTCAGGGTGCCAAAGCCATAGAACGGACAGAAGAAATGATAGGTGTCTTGGAACCGATTGCCGTGGCTGCGGCAGATGTTCTGGGGCTTCGGTTTGCATCTGTGGATATTATCAAAGAAAAAGGGACGGGGAAGCTGTCTGTGCTTGAGGTCAACAGCGGTGTTATGTGTGAAAACCTTGCCGGAAGCAGTCACGGACTTTATCTACAGGTAAAGGAAATTTACCGGGATGCAATTTGCAGAATGCTTGAGAAATAAAGACCACCGTAATTGCGCAGTCCGGTCTGTCGGGATATCATCAAAAAAACGGGCAGATACGGCAAAATGGCGGATGTATGCAAGATTTACTTGCAATTTGGGACATTTCCTTATATCATGATTAGGTGTCGGAGAATCCAACCTGTGATACGGAATTGCCGAAAAGCAGGCTGCAAAGCGGCCGGCGGTTCATGAGCATGGAGCGAAGCGGAGTGCGAATGTCCGCTTTTACTGGACTCGAAGACAAACCGCTAGAGATTTACGGGAAGGAAGAAACATGCTGAATTTTGAAGAAGAACTTGCCAAATTCAAACCCAGTACGGAAATTGATGAGACGGAGGATCTGATTATGGGGGATAACCTGACAGATATGACGGACATCATGGTGGAACTGATTAAGGATATGCAGAACGCAGGCAAAAAAGGGTGATTTGGATAGATGAGATGTTATAAATGCAATAGTGAGCTGTCGCCCACCAGAAACCGGTGCAGCAAGTGCGGAACGGATGTCAGGCTCTACAGGCGTCTGTGCAGAAGTTCCAATGTGTATTACAATAACGGACTTGACAAGGCTAAGGTCCGGGACTTGACCGGAGCAGTGGCGGCCTTGAAGATGAGTCTGAGTCTGGATAAGACCAATATTGACGCAAGAAATCTGCTGGGGCTGGTTTATTTTGAAATGGGTGAAGCAGCTATGGCTCTGAGAGAATGGGTCATCAGCAGCAATATGCTGGATTACGATAATGATGCGATTTATTTTCTGCAGATGATTCAGGGCAATCCAAATAAACTGGATATCATTTCGGAAAGTATCAAAAAATACAATTTTTCCCTGAAATATGCCGGAGAAGATGGAGAAGACCTGGCAATTATTCAGCTGAAGAAGGTTATTCAGACCAATCCCAACCTGCTTCGGGCTTATCAGCTGCTGGCCCTGCTCTATATCCATCAGAAGCAGTACCGTAAGGCTGAGTCGGTTTTGAAGAAGTGTTTAAAAATAGACCGGGGCAACACCACCGCAAGGCGGTATATGCAGGAAATCAGACAGCAGTCAAAGAAGGAGGGCAAGGCCCTGGCCATCACCAAGCCGAATGCCGTGAAGACCAAGACAGAGGAGGATGATTTTGAAGCAGACCAGGTCATTATTCCGGTTTACACCAAATCCTTCAGCTCCTATTTCGTAACAGCGCTCGATATACTCATAGGTCTGGCCCTGGGAATCCTGATTGTGTATTTTGTAATTATTCCCGGGGTGAAGAACAAATATGCTGCCCGGTTTCAGGAGCAGCTGACCTCCTATCAGACATCGGTTTCAGCAGATAAGGTAACCATTGCAGAATTGAATGATACCGTTTCCAATCTGGAAGAAGAACGGGATGACTTAAAGAAGGAGCTTGCCATGATTGAAACCGCAGACGCTTCCGATTCTTCGGACGGCGAGGATGCATCGGATAAAGATTCTCTTACATCAAAGGAACGCAAGCAATATAATGCAATGATAAATCTTCTGATTGCCAAAATCGACCGGGATGCCGAAATCGATATTGCGGAAAATGCAAGTGTCCTTGACATCGATGATTCTTACTCAGAAGAAATGCAGAAGGCCTACAGCTATGTGATGGAGCTTTACGGAGATGAGAGTGAGGAGTATTACAATACGGCCTACGCTGCCTACGAGGAAGCGGAGAAGCTCAATGCGGAATCAGATGATAGTGCCATGGACCGGTATTCAGAGGCCATTACCTATTTTGAGTCCTGCATTTCCTTAAATCCCGATTACGGAGAGGCCTACCTGTGGCTTGGAGTATGCGAGCATCATCTGGGACAGATTGCGAAGGCCAAATCTCATTATGAGTATTTCCTGGAGAATTATTCCGACTTGAATGAAAGTCTGACCAATGTAGCTCAAACGCAGTTGGAATCCATTGAATAAGCGAATTATGGGAAAAGTACTTGCATTTTACAGAAAAATGCTATATACTCCTTAAGAATTAAATAACGAACCGGGGGAGCTTTCGGCCGCAGGATACAGATTTTTCTTGTAATCTGTCAAGCAAGGACGGCTAAGAAGCTGAGAGTAAGGTATACCTTAGACCCTTGAACCTGTTGGTTAGTACCAGTGTAGGGAGTGTTTGAAGACCTTGTTGATTTGCGGACTGTGAAAACGGACCGGAAAGAACAGCAATGCTTTATGTGCAATGACCGGATGAGCCGGTTATGGATACATTTGCAATAATAATCGTCGAAGAAATCCCTCGCCGCCGGCGGGGGATTTTTTTGCGGCACATTTGGTTCGCATTTGATTACAAACATATTAGGAGGTGCGTTATGAACGCAAGTGTTGCAATTCAGGTTTTGCCGTCAGTGACGGATGAAGAAGAGGTAATTCGAATCGTGGATGAGGTAATTGATTATATTCGTTCCACCGGTCTGAATTATTATGTAGGTCCCTGTGAGACATCAATTGAGGGAGAGTATGAGGAATTGATGGAAATTGTGAAAAATTGCCAGCTTGTAGCGGCTCAGGCCGGCTGCCCTGCAATGAACACCTATGTAAAGATTTCCTACAAGCCCGAGGGTGAGGTGCTGACTATCGCCAAGAAGGTGACAAAGCATCATTTGAACGACAAATAAGGGGATGAAAAATTTGAAAAAAATGCGTAACAGGCTTCCTGCCTGTATTGCTCTGCTGCTCATTGCAGTCCTCTGGCAGCTATTGTGTATGTCAGGGCTGGTGCCCAATTATATGCTTCCGTCCCCCCTGGAAGTAGTTTCCGCCTTGTTTCGGGATATTTCCACGATTTTGTACCATTCCATGTACACATTGCAGGAAGCATTTTACGGTCTGTGCATCGGCATTGTCCTTGCTTTTCTTATGGCAACCCTGATGGACCGTTTCCTGATGGTGAACCGGGCCCTTTACCCGATTCTGGTCATTACACAGACCATACCGACCATTGCCATTGCACCGATTCTGGTGCTATGGATGGGATTTGGAATGGCGCCTAAGATTGCCCTGGTTGTTATTACCACCTTTTTCCCTATCGCAGTGGGGCTGCTGGACGGATACAGCTCTGTCGATCCGGATGAAATCGACCTGATGCGGTCTATGGGGGCCGGAAGACGACAGATATTTTACCATGTAAAACTGCCTGCGGCTTTGCCCCATTTTTTCTCCGGACTGAAGATATCAGCCAGCTATGCGGTAGTAGGAGCAGTAGTCAGCGAATGGCTGGGCGGATTTACGGGACTCGGAGTTTATATGACCAGGGTGAAGAAGGCTTATGCATTTGACAAGATGTTTGCAGTCATTCTCTTTATTGTCATGATCAGCCTTTTGCTGATGGCCTTTGTTCAGTTCATTCGAAAAATCGCTCTGCCCTGGGATGCTGTGGCGTCGAAGAATATGTAATGAATACAGAAAGGAATTTACTATGAAAAAAATCAGAACATACTGTGCAGCTGCTGCGGCACTTGCCCTGGCAGGAACCACACTTTTTACAGGCTGCGGGAACAATACCGACAATACCGCAGATGAGAAAACCAAGATTACATTCTGCTTAGACTGGACCCCAAACACCAACCATACCGGGCTCTATGTTGCCCAGCAGATGGGATACTATGAGGAAGCGGGCTTAGAGGTGGAAATCGTTCAGCCTCCGGAAAACGGGGCAACACTGATGTGTGCTTCCGGACAGGCTCAGTTTGCCATTGAAGCACAGGATACCATGGCAGCATCCCTTGCTCTTGACGAACCCCTGGAGGTAACGGCTGTTGCAGCTTTGATTCAGCATAACACCTCCGGCATTATTTCAAGAGCGGGAGACGGAATAGACAGCCCTGCCGGAATGTGCGGCAAGACATATTCCACATGGGAGTCCCCCATTGAACTGGCTATGCTGGAATCTGTTATTACAACAGACGGAGGCAATTATGACGAGGTTACCCTGATTCCCAATAATATCACCGATGAACCCGCTGCCCTTGCAGCCAACCAGACAGATGCAATCTGGGTATTTTACGGCTGGGGTGTGATTAATGCAGAGGTGGAAGGCGTGGATGTGGACTTCTTTGCATTTTCCGACATTGATTCCGTATTTGACTATTACACACCTGTGATCATCGGCAACAATGAATATCTGGAGGAACACCCGGATGTTGCCAAGGCCTTCCTGGAAGCTACCATGAAGGGTTATGCGTATGCAATTGAGAATCCGGAAGCTGCTGCGGATATGCTGATTTCGGGAGATACCACAGGCTCTCTGAAGGATTCAAGAGATCTGGTGGTGAAGAGTCAGGAGTATCTGGCGAAGGAATATGTTTCCGATGCAGCCAAATGGGGATATATCGATGCAGACCGTTGGAATGCGTTCTATGGATGGCTTTATGAAAAAGGACTGATTGATAAAGACCTGACCGGCATCGGCTTTTGCAATGATTACCTGCCGGAATAAATGAAGGATTGTATGGTATGGATAAGGATATTGTACTGAAAGCGGAGCATTTGAAGAAATGCTACGGAGAGCGGACAATCATTGAAGACATTAACCTTAAGCTGGGCCGTGGAGAGCTTGTTTCTCTTCTCGGAGTCAGCGGTGTGGGAAAGTCTACCCTATTTCAGGTGTTAAGCGGCTTAAAAAAACCGGAAGAAGGTCGGGTATGGCTTAGGGATGAGGAAATCACAGGGGTACCCGGGAAAATTTCCTACATGCTGCAGAAGGACCTGCTGCTGAAACACAAGAAGATTATTGACAATGTTTCGCTGCCTCTGGTATTAAAGGGGATGAAAAAACAGGATGCAAGAACTGAAGCCGGGAAGCTGTTTGACCAGTTTGGCCTGGAAGGAACCCAGCTGCAGTATCC
>R17__coassemble_808_pt1 | contig 11487 bp, 6 predicted proteins | sample R17__metabat2_low_PE_031 | metagenome-assembled genome bin R17 | reverse complement strand
TCTGTCTGACATGGTTGCCGGCACACCGACGGTGATCACCACATTTTCCCCGTAAGAGGTGTCCTCTGCAGTCAGTCCATGCTGCCCCAAAAGATAGAGAATCTTGCCGATGCCATTGTAATCGGTTTCGATTCGAAGGAAATCCGTCATCTGCCTTGTAACCAGTACGCTGTTGTCGAGAGCCTCCTTAGCTGCCTGGGAGTAAGCCCGCACCAGCCCACCGGTGCCAAGCAGGGTTCCTCCGAAATATCTACTTACCACAACCATGCAATTGGTCACATTCCGTCCCTCCATCACTTCGAGAATCGGCTTGCCCGCAGTCTGGGCAGGTTCCCCGTCATCACTGAAACGCTTCACGGGATTGGCCCCTGTCCCGAGAATGCAGGCGTAGCAGTGATGCTTTGCATCCCAGTACTGTTTCTTCTTCTTCTCTAAGATGGCAAATACCTCTTCCTCCCGTTCCGCATAGTATACCTCTGCGATAAATCTTGATTTTTTCTCCAGGACGGTTGCCGCGCCTTCCGTCAAAACGGTAATGTAGGATTCCATGTCTATCTCCCTTTTTCTTTGAAATCGTTATGTTGGTCTTTGATTTGGTCTTTGATTTGGTCTTTGATTTGGTCTTTGATTTGGTCTGTGGTTTTCTCTGTATTGCGCATTTTGCCGGTGTATGGTTGCTCTTGGTGCTTTCAGACCGCTGTTGTCAAAAAGCAGGGTCGCATTTTCGATGAATTTTTTCTCAATTTCTTCCGATTCATTATGTCTCAGATAACTGTTGGGGAACTCAGCAAGTGCCTGTCTCTTAATGCCCCTGATTTGAAAACGATTGTCGTACAAAAACTCCGCTGCACGATTTAATTCATAATAAGTCTCATACTTTGTCTCCGGTGTAAAAACAGCCCTTGTGAAGTCCCTGCACCAGCGTATGTGAAATCTCCCTTTCAGACAGTTCTCACAGATGAGCTTATGCCATGGCCGGCTTCCTACCCCCTCTGTCATAATGTACAAACATCTCTTACCCGGATGATTGCCGTCACAGGACCCCACCGTCAAAACCGAACAGGCGGAAATTGCCTTTGTCAAACTCTCAACCGCTTCGCTTGTTGCTCGTTAAAAGATTGGCTGCTTTGCAGCCTGCACGGTACCGGGCTTGTACCCGGCACCGTGTTAAAACGACAGATAACAAGTTTTATTAATTATATCAAATTTTTAATCGTTTTTTCCACCAACCTGCAGTTTATTTTTCCATTCCTGTAATCTCCCGGCGCATAGAATCACAGAATTTATATCGCTTAAGCGACATATTTCATTCATATTGTATTTCACATGGACGAACAGCAAGAATTCTGTTATAATATTTTTTATATATCATGTATAAAAGAAATTCCGAATACGCCTCCCGGCGTATTTGCGGTCCGAAATACTGTATTGATCTGCGAAATATCCAAGCAATTAAGAAGGACGGTTTTATGAATCTGAATCAAAAAAATGCGAAGGCCGAATTGAATCGTCTCAATTCTCTCTCACTTCGTCTCTACCACAAATTTTATATATTGGGATACAAGTTCCTGGTTTTGGTTGTTCTCTTTCTAATCGGCTTTGGAGCCTGTTTTGCCTATGGCTCATTCAAAGCAATCATTGATGGGGCTCCCGAATTCGATATCGAAGATGTCACTCCCTCCGGCTATGCCTCCGTCATGTACGACTCTGAAGGGGAGGAAATGCTGCAGCTGGTGCAGGCCGGCTCCAACCGAACCAAGGTGTCCTATGAAGATTTGCCTGAGAATTTAGTCTACGCCTTCATCGCCATTGAGGATGAACGTTTTCTGACCCATAACGGAATCGACCTGAAGGGTATTCTGCGTGCCGCTACCATCGCCGCAACCACATTGGACCTGTCAGAGGGAGCCTCCACGATTACCCAGCAGCTCATTAAAAATAATATTTTCTCCGGCGGCGCCGAGACCTCCAACGGAGATAAGATTGAGCGAAAGATTCAGGAACAATATCTCGCACTTGAGCTGGAGAACACAGTCAGCAAAGAATGGATTATCGAACAATATCTCAATACGATTAATTTGGGAAGCAATACCCTGGGCGTCCAATCCGCTTCCAACCGTTACTTCAATAAGGATGTTGGGGAACTTACCCTGTCTGAATGCGCAGTTATTGCCGCCATTACCCAGAATCCCAGTTATTACAACCCGATTCGTTTTCCGGAACACAACCGGGAGCGAGCCGAAACAGTTCTCAAAAAGATGCTTTCCTTAGGTTTCATAGACCAGACAGCCTACAATGAAGCCATAGAAGATGATGTCTACAGCAGAATTGAAAATGTCAGCAGTTCCTATTCTGCATCCACCTACAGTTACTTTGAAGATACCGTAATTGAAGAGGTTGTAAACGATCTGCAGGAACAGCTCGGCTACACCCAGACTCAGGCCTATAACCTGCTATACAGCGGCGGACTTCATATCTATACCACCCAGAATACGGAAATTCAGGAAATCATGGACAAATATGTCAATGACCCCGATAACTATCCCGTTACCCGTTATTCCTGCAACTATTATCTGAAGGTCGTTCATCCGGACGGCAGCACCAATTCCTATTCGGAAACTGCTGTCACCTCATATTTCATTAACGAGCTGAACGCACCTGCCTTCCAATTGCTCTTTGACACAGAGGACGAGTTATATGAAGCCATAGACACCTTCCGGAATTCTGTTCTCTCTGACGGAGACAGCATTGAAACAGAAACCATTAATCCGGTATTGGAGCCGCAGCTGTCTATGACCATGATTGACAACCGCACCGGCTATGTTGTGGCAATCAGCGGAGGCCGAGGCGAGAAAACCGGTTCTCTCTCATTAAACAGAGCCACCGATTCCACCCGCTCCCCCGGTTCCTGCTTCAAGGTTTTAGCAGACTTTGCCCCGGCAATCGATTTATGCGGAGATACTCTTGCTTCTGTCTATTATGACAGTCCCTTAGACTCCGATGAAATGAGTTTCTCCAACTGGTGGGGAGACGGGTATGTAGGCTATGCCAACATTACCCAGGGTATTATCTATTCCATGAACATGATTGCCGTCAAATGTCTTTTGGAAACAGTAACCCCCCAGATTGCCTACAAATATGTCACAAACTTCGGCATCACAACCCTGGTGGAAAACCGGGATGGTTTGACGGATATTGTTCCTTCCATCTGTCTTGGCGGTCTGACAGACGGTGTAACCAATCTGGAATTGACTGCAGCTTATGAAACCATAGCAAATGGCGGTGTTTATACCGAGCCGATTTTCTATACAAAGGTTACGGATGCAAACGGGAAAACGATTCTCACCAACGAACAGGAGAAACATACCGTTCTGAAAGCCTCTACGGCCACCCTTCTGACGAAGGCTATGGAGCATGTATTTGACGATACCCCTCTCTACACTGCACAGGACGAAGAAGGAAATGCCATTACCATTCAGCCCACCTGTGTAAATTTGGGTTTAGACACCATGACCTGCGCCGGCAAATCCGGTTCCACCACCAGTGACGTGGACGTCTGGTTTGAAGGCTACACTCCCTACTACACCTGTGGTGTCTGGGGTGGTTATGACGATACCATTTCCTTCGGTTCCGGTCAGGACTTCCATAAAAAAATCTGGAAAAAGGTTATGGATGAGGTACACGAAGACCTCGAGGTTGTAGAATTTACGGAATATGCTCCCGTAACCACTGCCAGAATCTGTTCTAAATCCGGTTTGCTGGCTGTGGATGGTGTATGCGACAGTTCAGAAAGCAACAGTTATGTCTACGATGAATGGTTTGCTGAGGGAACAGAGCCTACCGAATACTGTAACTGCCATGTCAAGGTAAATATTTGTACCGAATCCAACAAGCTTGCCGGGGAATATTGTCCCGAGGACGAAATCAGTGAACATGTGTATATGGTGCTCGACTCCTCCCTGCTCTATGATCCTGCCGGCGAACTTAACATCTTCCACACCTACGATGAAGCCTTCACCATTCCCGCCTCTGTCAACCAAACCTGTGACGAACACAGTGAGGAAGAAACAGAAGAGGAGACGGAAGCCGAAACCGAAAGCGGCAAAAATTCCAAAAAGGATTCCGGTGAGAAGAAAAACTAAGTAAAATGCGGAATACATCACAAGGACAAATCCTGCAAGGCTTCGCAAGGCAGTTATATGAGAACGAATCCCCGATTAAAAAGAGCGAAACGAATGTATCTTATTCGTTTCGCTCTTCTCTGATTTGTGCGGCGATTTCTTTTAATTTTCGCAATCTGTGATTCAGCCCGGACTTTCCGATAGGCTTTTTGAAATAGGTGCATAACTCCTGCAGAGGAAGGTCCGGATATTCGAGACGAAGTTCTGCTGTCTCGAGCAAATTATCCGGCAGACTGCTTAAGCCCTTGGTTCTCTGAATATACTCAATATCCGTCACCTGACTTTGGGCTGCCTGAACCGTCTTGTTCTGATTGGCGACTTCACAGTTGACCTTGCGATTAATGGAATTTCTCACATCCTTGACAACTCTCAGTTCCTCGAATTCCAGCAGTTTTCCGTGAGCCCCCATCAGATTCAGAAGGTCCGCAATCTGCTCGCTTTCCTTTACATAGACAACCTCGTATTTTTTTCGTTGAATTACCTTAGCCTCAAGCTGATAGGAATTGATCAGTTCCCGCAGCTGCTCTGCCTGGCCCGTTGTTCGACAGGCGATTTCAAAATGATAGGACAATTCCGGATTGCTCATGGAACCGGCAGCCATAAAACAACTGCGAATCAGTGCCCGCTTGCAGCAATCCTTTTGGCACACCCTTGCATCTGCCGCCAAGGGTGCATTTGCCGCAAAGGCGTCCTCAGCAATTTCAATCCATTCACTCTGCTTGCAGGCCGCAAGGATTTCGGTAATTGCCGAATATTCCTGGATGCAGACACAGAAGCTTTTATTTTCCGGCAAATGTTTGCCACGGCTCACACTGACCTTCGGCTGCAGACGCTTGCTTTTTTCATTTTTCTCACTGCGGTAAAGCAGCCTCTGCACCAGCATCTGAACACGGGCCGCAACAGCCCGGTTCTCTGTGGTGAAAATCAATTCCAACCTGTCATGTTCTGCTTGCTCGGTCTCCTCCGCCACCAGACGAATCCTGCCAAGGAAGGTCAGAAAACCTGCCAATTCCGCAATCTGACAATGCCTTGCATTTACGGATGCATATTGCAATTCTCTCTTAATATCACCTGAAAATGACATACATCCCCCTTCTTCCCTGCGTTACTCCGGTTTCTGCGTGCCCGGGTCGGTTTGGGAAATTTCACCCTTGCGCACCCGTTCCATCTGGATGGTGCGGTGCTCAATTCTCACGCCATATCCATTATCCCCCTGCAGATTCTCATAGAGTCGGTTGGCGATGACCACAGATCTGTGCTTTCCACCCGTACAGCCGATGGCAATTACCAGCTGGTTTCTTCCCTCCCTGATATAATTCGGAATCAAAAAACGAATCATCGAAGTAAGCTGTTCTACAAATTCTTCAGAAGGGCCATGGCTCAATACATATTCCCTTACCCTTGCATCATTTCCGGTAAGAGGCTTTAAATGTTCAATGTAATACGGGTTCGGCAAAAATCTCACATCGAAAACCATATCCGCATCCTGAGGAATTCCGAATTTGAAACCGAAGGATGCAATGGTAATATAGAGACTGTTGAATTGCTCTCCCTTAAGGAAAATTTTGGTAACTTCCTCCTTGGTATCCCTTGTTAAAAGCAGACTGGTATCGAGAATATAATCTGCCTCGGCCTTCATCCCGGCAAGTTTCACCCGTTCTCTTCGAATTCCCTCCTCCAAACTGCCATTGACCGCCAGAGGATGGGTGCGCCTGGTTTCTTTATAACGCTTCATGAGACATTCATCGGACGCATCCAGAAACAGAACCTCTGTGTCCATCTGTCTCTCCTTCATATCCCGAAGAATTTCTCCCATCAGAGACAAATCATCCCCGCTTCTTACGTCCACTCCGATGACTACTCCCATTTCCTTCTCAAAGGTCAGTTCTATGAACTTACCGATGAGGGAAATCGGAAGATTATCCACACAATAAAAGCCGGCATCTTCAAGCACCTTCAGTGCCGTAGTTTTGCCGGCTCCGCTCATACCCGTTACAAATATATATTTCATACAAATTCCTCAAATGTCCCTAACATACGAATCTCCGGTTCAAGCTCCACTCCGTATGTGTTCATAACCTTCCTTCTGACATCCTGCATCAGTTGATAGATATCACCGGAGCTTGCATGGTCATAGTTAATCACGAATCCGCAATGTTTCGGGGAAACCATGGCTCCGCCTACCCGATATCCTGCAAGTCCGGCATCCATGATCAGTTTGCCCGCATAATAGCCCTCCGGCCGCTTAAAGGTACTTCCGGCGCTGGGATATTCTAACGGCTGTTTCTCCATCCGCTTCAGTCGGAGTTCATTCATCCGTTCCCGGATTGCCTCCGGGGGCTTTGGAGCAAATTGCAGACAGGCCTCCAGCACAATATCTCCCCGCTCCATCACCAGGGACTTTCGGTATCCCAGCTTTAGTTCTTCCAAGGATAGTGTACAGATTGTCGGTTCACTGCAGTCCTTCCATCTCAAAACCTTCACCTGCAGCAGAACATCCTTCATCTCTCCGCCGTAAGCGCCTGCATTCATGACGACCGCGCCTCCAATCGTCCCGGGAATCCCGGCAGCAAATTCAAAACCGCCCATTCCGTATTTTAAAGCAGCTGCAGCAGTCTGAGAAAGAGTTGTTCCCGCCTGAACCGTCAGCCGGCAATGCTCTGTATCTGCGTCTATTTTTCTGTAGGATGCAGACAAATCAATCACAACTCCCTTGTATCCGTCGTCTGCTACCAGCAGATTGCTCCCTCTGCCCAGGATGAAAAACGGAATTCCCGGATATTTCTTCAGACACAGCAGAAGTCGAATCAAAGAATCGTAGGAGGAAGCCTGCTCCAGGGTTACGTAGATTTGAGCACATCCACCGGTGCGAAAGGTAGTATGAGCCGCCATAGGCTCCGACAGAGATACAGTTCCGTCTCCTTTCAGTTCTGCCTCCAATTCCTTCTTCAGCAGAACCTGCATCTCTTCGGTCATTCTTCTTCTTCTCCCATACGTTTTGCCAGATTCTGCTGAACTCTCTTATAGAGTTCCTGTGCGGCATTGTAGCCCATCTTCTTCTGACGATAATTTACAGCTGCGGATTCAACAATAATCGCAAGATTTCGTCCGGGACGGATGGGAATGGAATGGCAGACAACCTTTTTGCCTAAAAATTCAATATAATTCTCTTCCATACCGAGTCGGTCGTATTCCGTATCCTTATTCCAGTCCTCAAGCTGAATGACCATATCAATCTGCTGGGTATTCTTTACGCTTTCAACACCGAACAGGGTCTTGACATCGATAATTCCGATGCCTCGCAGTTCGATAAAATGTCTGGTGATATCCGGTGCCGTCCCCACAAGTGTTGCATCCGACACCCGCTTGATTTCCACAACATCATCCGAAACAAGTCTGTGTCCTCTCTTAATCAGTTCCAGAGCAGCCTCACTCTTACCGATTCCGCTCTCCCCCATAATCAGAACACCTTCACCATATACATCCACCAATACGCCATGTACGGAAATCATGGGGGCCAGCTCCACCTTCAGCCAGCGAATCAGTTCAGCCATAATATCTGTTGTAGTCTTAGGAGTGGACAGAATCGCAACCCCGGCCTCTGATGCTAAGTCAATTACCTCAGGCTCCGGCTTTCTGCCCCTTGAGAAGAGCAGACAGGGAATATGGAAAGAGAAAAGCTTTTCGAACATTTTCAATTTTTCCTCAAAATCCATATGCTCCAAATAGGCAGACTCCACATTTCCGATCAGCTGAATTCTCTCACTGTCGAAATGCTCATAAAAGCCTGCTAGCTGCAGCGCAGGTCTGTTAATATCGGATAGTGTTATCTTAATCTGTTTTGTATCAATTCCTTCTGTCAGATTCTCCAGTTCCACCTGGCGAATCACCTTCTCCAAAGTTACATACGAAGCCATAAAAAGCCCCTCCTTGCCCTCTAATTATTCTCGTTTGTCTTTTTATTTTCAGTTCTCTCCGGGTACAAATCGTACATCATCTCTATTGTAACGGAGACCGCATATTTTTGCAATCGCTTTCGACAAGGTACGCCCACAAATGACTTAAAGTTCTGCCACGATGCTTTGCGTTTTGTCTATGAATTCCGGGCATCTTCCTCTGTACTGCCATGGAAAAACTGATACACTGCCAAAGCAGCCAGTCGGTTCATTCCCTCTGCGTCGGATAATTCCTCAAGACTTGCTGCCCGAATTCGGTCAATGTCACCGAAGTTCTTCATCAGCGCCAGCCGCCTCTTAGGACCGATTCCGTCGATATCATCAAGAATGGAATGAATGCTTTCCTTGCTCCTTAAACTCTTGTGATATTCAATGGCAAATCTGTGGGCCTCGTCCTGCACTCTGGTAATCATAGCGAACATCTCTCCGTGGGTGTCAATTGGGATTTCCTCATCCTGCCAATAAAGTCCCCTGGTTCTGTGATGGTCATCCTTGACCATGCCGCAAATCGGAATGGACAATCCCAATCGTTGCATCACTTCTTCCGCAATATGCACCTGACCTTTACCGCCATCCATCATGACCAAGTCCGGAAAGCGGCCGAAATTCTCATTTTCCGTAAATCTTCTGGTCAGCACCTCCCGCATGGAGGCGTAATCATCCGGGCCTTCCACGGTACGAATCCGAAACTTTCTGTATGCGTTTTTCTTCGGTCTTCCATCCTCAAATACAACCATTGAACCCACAGACAGGACTCCACTGGTATTGGATATATCATAGGCTTCCACCCTGGAAGCCCCATTCAGTCCCAATGCTGCACTTAAATCTGCCATGGCCCCTAAGGTTCTGCTTTCCTCCCGCCGGATTTTCTCCATATCCTGGTGGAGAATCAGTTCTGCATTCTTAAGTGCCAGCTCCACCGTTTTCTCCTTACGGCCGATTTTCGGAACGATAATATGTACCGGGCCACCCCGGACAGAAGAAAGCCAGCCTTCTATTTCCGCCTGTTCATCTGCATCAATTTCTTCCTGGATGAAGATTTCTCTGGGAATCAAGGGAGTTCCGGCATAGAACTGTTTCAAAAGGCTGGTGATAATCTGCCGTCTGTCATCCCCCTCTCCGACAGTCAAATGCACATGCTCTCTGCCAATCATTTTACCATCTCTGACAAAAAATACAGAGGCAACCGCGTCCTTTCCATCAATCGCAACGGCCATCACATCCCGGTCCGGCTGCTCCTTGGTATCGGTAATCCTTTGTTTGGCTCCTGCGACGTATTTTACGCTTTCTATTAAATCCCGCAGACGAATTGCAGATTCATAATCCATCTCCTCGCTGGCAGCTGACATCTGCTCCGTCAGTTCCCGTACCACCTCCTCACAGTGTCCGTTCAAAAGGCTCACGACCCGGTTGACCTGCGCTCTGTAATCTTCTTGGGTAATCAGTCCCATGCAGGGCGCTTTGCACTGCTTCACATCATAATTCAGGCAGGGGCGCTCTGTCCGGTCCGGTATACTGTCCTTAGTAATGTTCTTTTTGCAGCTGCGTATCTGATAGAACTTATGAATCAGTTCAAGCACCTGCTTCAACTCTCCGAGGCTGGTAAAAGGCCCAAAGTACAGGTCCTTTCCGCCACTGTTTCTCCGCTGCCTGGTCTGAAAGACTCTCGGATAATCTTCAGACAGCGTCACACAGATATAAGGATAGGTCTTGCCATCCTTCAGCATGGTATTGTATCTGGGCTGGTGCTCCTTGATCAGATTGCATTCTAGCACCAGTGCTTCCAGCTCGGAATCCGTTATAATATACTCAAACCGGGTGATATGACTGACCATTTTGCGGATTTTGGCAGACTTTCCCCGGCTGTCCTGAAAATATTGCCGTACCCTGTTCTTCAGAACGATGGCCTTGCCCACATAGATGATTTCATCCTTCTCTCCATGCATCAGATAGACGCCGGGGCTGTCCGGAAGTTTTTTCAGTTCTTCCTCCAAATCAAAATCCGGACGAATTGAAGTCGCAAGCTCGGTAATATGTCTTTGCTTGTTTTGTGTTCCGCTCATTTCTTCCATTTGCGCGTTCCTTTACAAAAAAGGGGGCTGTATCCAGCCCCCTATATCCTCTGTTTCTGTAAATTGATACTTATTCCGGCTGTTCGCCTGCATTTTCTTCGGAAGCATTCTCTACGAAATTTTCCTCTCCAAAAGTACCCTCTGCGGAAGTACCCTCTGCAGCAGTATTCTCTTTGGAATCAGTCTCTACAGGCTCTCCCCCGTTCTTCAGACGGTGATATATTTCCATAAATTCCTTGCCGGTGATGGTTTCCTTCGAAATCAGGAATTCCGCCAGCTCGTCGAGAATGGAACGGTTTTCAATCAACAGTTCCTTGGCCTTCTCATATGCCTTCTGAAGCATTTCCTTCACTTCTGTGTCAATCTGGGTTGCCGTTTCATCGGAACAGTTCAGGCTTGCCTGTCCACCGAGATACTGACTTTCTACCGTCTCAAGTCCCATCATGCCGAAGCGGTCCGACATACCATACATGGTGACCATGGCACGGGCAATATTGGTTGCCTGCTCAATATCGTTGGCAGCCCCGGTGGTGATTTCATTGAATACAACCTCTTCTGCTGCCCGACCGCCAAGCAGAGAAATCAGGCGTTCCTCAAGCTCCGTCTTGCTGTTTAAGAAATGCTCCTCCTCCGGTGTATGCATCACGAACCCTAAAGCTCCCATGGTTCTCGGAACAATGGTAATCTTCTGAACTGGTTCGGAATTCTTCAGCAGTGCGCTGGTAAGAGCATGACCGATTTCATGATAAGAAACAATTCTTCTCTCCTGGTTGTTCATAATCCGGTCTTTCTTCTCTTTGCCCACAAGCACCACTTCCACAGCATCGAGAAGGTCCTTCTGTGTCACAAATTCTCTTCCGTTCTTAACGGCAGAGATTGCAGCTTCATTGATCATATTGGCAAGGTCAGAACCAACTGCACCGCTGGTGGCAAGTCCGATTGCCTCAAAATCAACCGTGTCATCCATTCTCACATCCTTGGCATGAACCTCGAGAATGGCAATTCTGCCCTTCAGATCCGGCTTATCTACGATAACCCGTCTGTCAAATCGGCCGGGACGAAGCAGGGCCTTGTCTAAGATTTCCGGTCGGTTGGTCGCACCCAAAACCAACAGCCCCATAGAGGAATCAAATCCATCCATTTCAGAAAGCAGCTGGTTCAAAGTCTGTTCCCGCTCATCATTGCCGCCGCCGTATCTGCTGTCACGGCTCTTACCGATGGCATCGATTTCATCGATAAAAATGATACAAGGAGCGTTGCGTTGGGCCTGCTTAAAGA
>R17__coassemble_804_pt1 | contig 11528 bp, 8 predicted proteins | sample R17__metabat2_low_PE_031 | metagenome-assembled genome bin R17 | reverse complement strand
GTCTATTACTATAACTATAAGACCAGGAGTTTTTGCGCCTTATGAGAGACAATCAACTTCACGCACAAATGGCACGGCACCTGAAAGAATTGCGCAAATGCCGCAATCTTACCCAGAAACAGGTAGAAGAAAATTTAGAATTGTCTGCAGGCACCCTTTCCCGCATTGAAAACGGCAGCAGAATCCCGGAATGGCTGGAAATTGTCCGTCTTGCGGATACCTACCATGTATCAATTCAAAGTATGCTTGATGCCTGTGGGAAGCCTTCTCCTTTTTTCAGAATCCCCTCTGATGAAGTCCCCTTTCTCGTTGCGGAATCCGAAAAAACATACGGTGTCGACATTCCGCAAGCTGCAGACAAAACTTCACTCGGCCAGATTCTCCTGTCAGACAGTGAGAACAGCATTAAATGTATGATTTCATACCATATTCTTCCCCCTGACCAGCATACCCTCTATCACATGGTGGAAAGCCGTATCATCACCCCCGGTCAGGCTGCAGATGGGTTATCCTGCTCGCTATGCCAGCTTCGTAACGAGATGTACCACTGGGGATTTCATTTTCCGGAATCCTGATTTAGATGCAGGAAACAAACAGTTATAAAACGCGAAAAAAAAATAAAGCGGACATTCACCATCCGCTTCGCTCCCTGCTGCATTCCGTTCGGTATACCTTTCCGTCTGATATCCATTTGCACAGGCACGAAGGCCACATGAAGGCCTCAGCGCACAAAAAAGCATTGCCATCGATTTGGCAATGCTTTTTGATATCCGTATCTTATACAAAACAAATTAAGCTCTTCCGTCATACTTTCCGGACTCTGTATCAATCTTAATCTTGTCTCCGATGTTGCAGAACAAAGGTACATTAACAGTTGCGCCTGTTTCTACAGTTGCAGGTTTGGTTGCATTGGTTGCAGTGTTGCCTGCAATACCGGGCTCTGTCTCAGTAATCTCTAAGATTACCTGCTTCGGTGCTTCTACAGAGAATACTTCTCCGTTATGAGAGCAAACCTTTACCATCTCAGATTCCTTGACGAACTTCATTACATCATCCAGGCCATCTACCGGTACCTGTACCTGCTCATAGGTATTCACATCCATAAAGTTGTAGAATGTACCATCATTGAAAAGATACTGCATCTCTACTCTGTCGATTCTTGCTGTAGGGAACTTATCGGTGGGACGGAATGTCTTCTCAACTACACCATTGCCCTTTACATTCTTTAACTTGGTTCTTACGAAAGCAGCTCCCTTACCGGGCTTAACATGCTGAAATTCGATAATGGTAAAAACGGTTCCTTCCACCTCAATGGTTACACCATTCTTAAAATCGCCTGCTGAAATCATGAAAAAATCCTCCTAAATACCTTTCATCAATTATGCCCTCTAGAGCACACATTTTTATCATTGTACATAATTTTGACGGATATTGCAAGCATTTCTTGCATATCGATAAAAAAACATTTAACGGTCAGAAAATACAGTCATTCCTCCGTTTTCTTACGCTTAAGAAGATTGGTCAGTTCCTGAGCAAAGCTGTCCACATCCTTAAATTCCCGATATACTGAAGCAAAACGGACATATGCTACCTCATCGAGGTCCTTCAGTTTGCTCATAACCAGTTCTCCGATTTCCGAGCTGGTAATTTCCTGATTCTCAGTCATGTTGAAAATGCTGTTTTCAATGGAATCAATCATTTCATCAATCTGTCTGCGGGATACCGGCCGCTTGTGACAGGCCCGAATGACACCGCCCTTCAGTTTTTCCCGGTCATAGGCTTCCCTGTTATCGTCCTTCTTAATGACCATTAAGGGATAGGTCTCAATTTTTTCATAGGTAGTAAAACGCTTGCTGCATTTTTCGCACTGACGACGGCGTCTGATGGAACTGTTGTCATCAGAGGGTCTTGAATCCACAACCTTCGTTGCCTCATCTCCGCAAAATGGACATTTCATATAGTTCTTCCTTTCTTCCCTTCCGGGACAAGTAACGCAAAGTCTTATTTAGTCGTTGTTTCCGAATTCCGCCAGTTCCAGACCTTTATTTCTGTCCAAAACCATCCCAACGCTCCAGCTGTTCACAAACAAAAGCAAGGGATTGCCCTTCAGATCCCGAATCCGTTTCATATCGCTGGTTCCCTGAATCTTGGCCACATCCACCGTTTCCGGATTCACTACCCAGCGGATATATTCATAGGGAAGCTGCTCCAGGCGGATTTCCACATTATACTCGCTTTCCAGACGATATTTGAGTACCTCAAACTGCAGCACACCCACAACACCCACAATGATTTCTTCCATACCGGAATTGAATTCCTGGAAAATCTGTATTGCACCCTCTAAGGCAATCTGATTGATTCCCTTCACGAACTGCTTGCGTTTCATGGTATCAATCTGGCGAACTCTGGCAAAATGCTCAGGTGCAAATGTGGGAATTCCATGGAACTGAACATTTTTCCCGGTATAGAGAGTATCGCCGATTGCAAAAATTCCGGGGTCAAACACACCGATAATATCTCCTGCGTACGCTTCCTCTACGATTTTACGCTCTTGCGCCATCATCTGAGTAGATTGATTTAAACGAATCTTACGACCACCCTGTACATGGCTGACCTCCATTCCGGCCTCATATTTTCCGGAAACAATTCTCATAAATGCAATCCGATCCCTGTGAGCCTTATTCATATTTGCCTGAATCTTAAATACGAATGCTGAGAAATCCTCGGATTCCGGATTTACAACCACATCCCCAACGGATTCCCGAGACAAGGGGGCTGTGGTCATATCAATAAAATGCTTCAGAAATGTTTCCACACCGAAGTTGGTTAATGCAGAGCCGAAGAAAACCGGTGAAAGCTCCCCTGCCCGCACTTTTTCCAAATCAAACTCCTCACTGGCACCATCTAAAAGTTCAATGTCCTCCGCCAGCTTATCCTTTTGATCAAAAGTAATACGGTCGCCAACTGTATCAAGAGTAACCTCTTCTGTCGCAACCTCCTTCATACCGGCATTTGCTGCGGTAAATATGGAGATTTTTTCCGTATTCCTGTCATATACTCCCCGAAAGCTTTTTCCGCATCCGATGGGCCAATTGACGGGACAGGTTGCAATTCCCAGCACATTTTCGATTTCCGTCAACAAATCAAAGGGATCGCCGCACTCACGGTCCATCTTATTGATAAAGGTAAAAATGGGGATATGACGCATCACACAAACCTTAAACAGTTTAATAGTCTGTGCCTCTACGCCCTTTGCGGCATCGATTACCATAACTGCCGAGTCCGCTGCCATCAGGGTACGATAGGTGTCCTCAGAGAAATCCTGGTGCCCCGGTGTATCCAAAATATTAATACAATAGCCGTCATATTCAAATTGCATAACGGAACTGGTGACCGAAATTCCTCTCTCCTTCTCAATGTCCATCCAGTCTGACACTGCGTGTCTGGCAGTCTTTCTGCCCTTTACTGAACCTGCCAGATTAATGGCGCCTCCGTACAACAGCAATTTTTCCGTCAGGGTCGTCTTACCCGCATCCGGATGGGATATAATCGCAAATGTACGCCGTCTTTTAATTTCTTCCTGCATCGAACTCATAACCGGTATCTAACTCCTCAATTTTCACGCTTTGTATGTAACAAGCTGTTCTAATGTCTTCTTGGGCGGGGTGGGAATCTCCTCATCCGCACGGTATCCTACTGCAATCAGGGCAGCAATCTCCTGCTCCTCGGGGATATTCAGTAATTCGGTTGCCTTCTCAATATCGAGAATACCCATGATCAATGTATCCACCCCTGCATCATGAAGTGCCAGACAGAGTGTCTGTGTTGCAATTCCGCAGTCAAACATCTGCCAGCCTTTTTCCTTTGTGGTGGAAAAACTGCCATCCCGCTCATAACCGGAACGATTTCGCATCATGGTGGTTGCAATCAAAACAGGTGCTTCCATAATAATTCCGCCATTGTGGTTGCTGCTGCAGCATTCCTTGGCAACCTGTTCCTTCAGTGCCGCATCCTCCACTACAATATATCTTGTTACCTGTGTATTCTTCCAGCTGGGTGCATAGGCAGCCGCTGCAATTGCAGCATCAATCACTTCCCGGTCTACCTTACGGTCCGAATACTTTCTGCAGCTTCTTCTGGTCTTAATGCATTCAATCGTTTCCATATAAAAATTCCTCCTTATCAACTCTAACAGGCGCACGACATATCCTGTCTGCGCCTGCGATATTCATTTATCAATTGTTATTCTTCGGAAGTCTTCTTGGTGGTTGCCTTGCGGGTACGCTTAGGCTTCTCTTCGGTCTTTGGAGTTTCTGCCTCCGCCTTCACCTCTGCTGCCTCTTCCGCTTTCTTGGCCGGTGCCTTGCGGGTACGCTTGGGCTTCTCTTCGGTCACAGGAGTTTCTGCAAGCTGTTCTGTCTTCCTGGTACTTCTTCTTGCAGTTGTTTTCCGAGTTTTTTCTGCCTTCGGTGCAGTTTCGGGGACATCCCCAACCCGTTCAAGCACAACAGCGGTTCTGCTTGGCAGATAAATTAAAATACTGATTCTGCCGTCATAATGGCGTTCGGAGGTATAGAGTGTCTCCTTGGAAATTCTGCCCTGACCGCCGAATTGGACATCATCCGTGCTTAAGACAACCCTGTAGACACCCTCATGGCTGACAGGCATGAAGTATCCCGCAAAGGAACGACTTGAATGGAAATTAAAGGCAAATGTCAGACTACCCCTCTCATACATGAGAATCTTGTCTTTCTCCTGAATCCAAAGGTTATGAGTATCTCCCTCAAGCAAATCAAACTGCTTGGCGGTACGGAGCATAGCCTTGTCAAAATCGTTCAGCCATTCATACTTCAAATCGTGGTTTTCAACCAGGCTCCACTGCCTTCTGCAGTAATGGTAGCTCCAATTGTTGCCCTCTCTCGGGAAATCAATCCATTCAGGATGACCGAATTCATTGCCCATGAAATTCAGATATCCCTCTCCCGCAAGAGACATGGTGACCAGACGAATCATCTTATGAAGTGCAATACCGCGGTCAATGACCATATTTTGGATATTCTTCGCCATGGACCAGTACATTTCCTGGTCACAGAGCCAGAACATGATTGTCTTATCCCCAACCAGAGCCTGGTCATGGGATTCTGCATATCCAATGCATTTTTCTTTGTATCTTCTGCCGGTGAGCTCGTGCCAAATGTTCCACATGCTCCACTCTTCATCAGAGCTGTTCTTCAATGTCTTAATCCACATATCCGGTGTTCCCATTGCCAGACGGTAATCGAAACCGATTCCACCCTCTGCAACCGGAATACACATACCAGGCATACCGGACATATCCTCAGCAATGGTAATTGCCTTGGGGTTCACCTCACGAATCAGGTCATTGGCAAGCTGCAGGTAAGTAACCGCCTCCGTGTCTGTGTTCATCGAGAAATATTTATCATAATTGTCAAAGCAGGTTCCAAGGGCATGATCCTGATAAATCATAGAAGTAACGCCATCAAACCGGAAGCCGTCGAAGTGATATTCCGTCATCCAGTATTTCAAGTTAGAAAGCAGGAAATGAATCACCTCATTCTTTCCGTAGTTAAACAGCTTGGTATCCCATTCTCTGTGGTTTCCCTTTGCCCCTGCATGGAAGAACTGATAGTCCGTTCCGTCGAATTCATTGATTCCCTCGTTGGTATTTTTAGCTGCATGGGAATGAACCACATCCAGCAACACGGTAATCCCCATCTCATGGGCAGTATTTACCAATTCCTTCAGTTCTTTGCCGGTTCCGAATCTGGAGGATGCCGCAAAGAAATTGGTTACCTGGTAGCCAAAAGAACCATAATAGGGATGCTCCATAACCGCCATAATCTGAATGGTATTATAGCCCTGCTCCTTCACACGGGGAAGGATATTGTCCTTGAATTCCGTGTAGGTACCGATACCGTATTTTTCCTGAGCCATACCGATATGGCATTCGTAGATGAAAGGAACCTTTGCCGGTGCGAAAGCCTCATCCGTCCAGTCAAAGGCTTCATAATCCACGATTTCCGTAGACCATACATACGTAACCGGATCCTGTACAACCCTTGTGGAATACAGAGGCAGACGTTCAAGCAGCTGGTTGTCATGTACGACCACTACCTTCACCTTGCATCCGGTCCAAAGAGCATCATCCCCCTCAAGATAGAGTTCAAAAACCCCATTTTCAAGTGCCTTCATAGGATGTGAGAAACGGTTCCAGTTATTGAAATCACCCATTAAGAAGATTTCTTCTGCTCCCGGTGCCCATTCCCGATAATACCAGCCGCCTTCCACATGATGGAAGCCAAAGTATTCATGACCGTTGGCAAAGTCCGAAAGTTTTCCGGAATTCCCAACCAATTCCTGCTTCTTACTCTCATAATTGTACATACGAAGATTAATATCGCCTTCATATAAGTGCAGCAGACTGTCGTACTCTAAGATTTTATAAGACGCCATACCCTTCTCTCACTTTCCTGTTTCTTATATTGTTCCCGGTTGTAAAAGCGAACCGGAAGCATATGATACCCTCACACAGATGCCATATACAAACATTTTAACTTTTTTCACTTCATTCGTCAACTAACTCTTGTATTAACTGCAAAGCATATTCGGAATCGCTGTAGGGCGTCTTTACCCCCATTTCCTCCTGATAATTCTCGTGTCCAAGTCCCAAAATGGTAATCAGGTCGCCGGGCATGCGATTTTCAATGGCATATCGGATGGCTTCCTTCCGGTTGGGAATAATCCGGTATTCCCCGCCTGTCGGCTGCAGCCCAACCATGATATCACTGCAAATTGCATCGAAGGTCTCCCATCTGTTGTGACCGGAGGTAACGATACTTAGATCCGCAAGTCTTCCGCTGGCCTCTCCCATCTCATATCTTCTGCTTTTGGCGCGATTGCCGTCTGCCCCGAAGATACACACAAGGCGTTTCGGATGATATTCCCTGAGGGCTTCGAGGTGATTCCTTGTGCTGTAACCGTTATGGGCGAAATCCACGCACACGGAAAAATTCTCTGACCGGTATACCATATCGAATCTTCCCTTGATTTTCAAATGTGATAGTGCCTTACACACCGCCTCAGCCGAAATCTCAAGTTCTCCGGCAGCTGAAATGGCAGCCAGTGCATTGGAAATGTTAAAATCTCCCGGCAGATTACAGTCGACCTGCATATTGTAGGGTCCTCCCGTTACCTTAAATCTCTGGCATGGAATTCCCATAAGCTCCACCTTTTCTTCGTCCTGCACCAGATATTTATTATTCAGTTTCAAATCGTCTGCAGTCAGTCTCTTGCGTCCATAGAAAATCAACTCTCCGATTCTTTTTTGCCTCAGGCAGCTTAAAATCATTCCGATATGGGGATCCTGACTGAAGAGGATACATTTTCTGCTCTGTTCGAACAGCATGCATTTACAATTCAGATAATCATCAAAATCCTTATGCTCCGCAGGAGAAATATGATCTCCCTCGGAAATATTGGTAAAAATTCCGATATCAAATGTAATTCCGCCGACTCTGTGCTGCATCAGTCCCTGAGAGGAGCATTCCACCACCGCATACTCTACCCCCGCATCCAGCATTTGGCGAAGATAGTACTGAATTTCCGTAGATTCCGGTGTGGTATTGTTCAGGTCATGCACCGTTCCGCCCCAGATTGCCCCGTTTGAGCCGATGGTACCGACATTGCAGCCTGCTTCTTCAAGAATTCCCTGCAGCATATGGGTTACGGTAGTCTTACCCTTAGAACCGGTCACCCCGATAATTCCCTTAAACCGGTCTGCAGGATGGTCATACCAGACAGCAGAAAGAACTGCCAAAGCCAGTCTGGTACTATCCGTACGCAGCACTGTAAAATGCTCCGGCAGTTCTTCCGTATTTACATCCTTTTCTATGATTGCGCCCACAGCGCCCCTTGCAGCCACATCGGCAAGGCAGGTATGGGTGTCAAATTTTGCTCCGCTGATGCAGATAAACAGATTCCCCGGCATCACCTTCCGGTTATCCTGAGCGAGGCCTGTTACCTCTATCTTGTCAAAGTCTCCATGCACCAGTGTATAATTGTTCCCCCGAATCATCTCTTCAAGCAGCATACTAAATTCATCTCCGTGTCTGAATTGCAATTTGGAAAATGTCTCCCATATCTGCTGATTATACTATTTTTTCCTTCCCTTGTGAAGAGTCAGATTCATAAAATCATTTTTCTGCCCATGCCTTCTGCTCATCCCCGCTTTCATCATATGTCATGATACCAGAACTGCTTCCAGTCCCGCATCCCCCAGTTGAATGGTGATGGTATCCCCCGGTCGAATCTGGGTGCTTAAAATCAATTTTGCCACCAGAGTTTCTACTGTCCGGGTCAGATACCTTCTTAAAGGTCTTGCGCCATAAACCGGATCATATCCCTGCTCAATAATATAATCGTTCGCCTCAGGACTGACCTCAAGCTTCAGTTCCCTGTCCGTAAGCCGTTCTCTCAGCTTATCAAGCAGCAATTCCACAATTCCGGCAATATTTTCTTTGGTCAGCGGCTTAAAGAGAATGGTTTCGTCAAGACGGTTCAGAAATTCCGGTCTGAAATGTCCCCTTAATTCCCGCATAACTGCATCCTCCGCATCCTTACGAATCAAGCCGTTCTCATCAATTCCTTCAAGCAGATATGAAGAACCGATATTGGAGGTCATGACCAGAATGGTATTCTTGAAATCCACCAGTCTTCCCTGGGAATCCGTAATCCTGCCGTCATCAAGGACCTGAAGCAGCACATTGAATACATCCGGATGTGCCTTTTCCACCTCATCGAACAGTACAACACAGTAAGGTTTCCTTCTGACCGCCTCCGTCAGCTGACCTCCCTCATCATAACCTACATATCCGGGAGGTGCTCCAATCAGTCTCGATACAGAGTGTTTCTCCATATATTCACTCATATCAATACGAACCATATTATTTTCGTCATCAAAAAGACTGGCAGCCAGTGTTTTCGCCAGCTCTGTCTTACCGACACCGGTAGGACCCAGGAACAGGAAGGAGCCAATCGGCTTGCCCGGGTCTTTGATTCCTGCCCTGCTTCTCATAATCGCTTCCGCTACCTTAGATACCCCCTCATCCTGTCCGATGACCCTTCTGTGCATTTCATCTGCCAGAGCCAATGTCTTGGCTCTCTCGCTTTCATTAAGCTTCTCCACGGGAATTTGGGTCCATCTTGAAATGATTCTGCAGATTTCCTGGTCGGTTACGCTTTCATGAACCAGACTCATTTCATTCTGACTTACCCGTTGTTCTTCTTCTTCTAATTGTTTCTTCAATTCCGGCAGTTTCCCATACTGCAGTCTTGCAGCAGTTTCCAGGTCATATTTTGTCTGAGCGGTCTGAATATCCTTCTGGACCTGTTCGATTTCCTCGCGCAGCTTGGAAAGCTTATTTACGGATTGCTTTTCGTTGTCCCATTTGGCCTTTTCCTGCTGGAACTCATCCCGAAGTTCCCCAAGCTCTGCACGCAGTTCCTCCAGCCGCTGCATGCTCAGATGGTCTGTTTCCTTCTTCAGGGCCGCTTCTTCAATTTCAAGCTGCATAATCCGCCGCTGCTTGGCGTCAAGCTCAGACGGAAGAGAATCCATCTCTGTCTTAATCATGGCGCAGGCCTCATCAATCAAATCAATGGCCTTATCCGGCAGGAACCGGTCTGTAATATAACGGTTAGACAATGTTGCAGCCGTAACCAGGGCTGAATCTGTAATTTTTACACCGTGGTAGACCTCATAGCGGTCCTTTAATCCACGCAGTATGGAAATTGTATCCTCCACAGTCGGTTCATTTACCATAACCGGCTGGAATCTCCGCTCAAGGGCTGCGTCTTTTTCTATATATTTGCGGTACTCATCCAGTGTTGTGGCGCCGATACAGTGCAGTTCCCCTCTCGCAAGCATAGGTTTCAGCATATTGCCGGCATCCATGGCCCCATCTGTTTTTCCGGCACCCACAATCAAATGCAATTCATCGATAAAAAGAATAATTCTTCCATCGCTGTTTTTTACTTCATCAAGTACCGCCTTCAGACGTTCCTCAAACTCGCCCCGGTATTTGGCACCTGCAACCAGTGCCCCCATATCCAGGGAAAATATGGTTTTGTCCTTCAAATCATTTGGAACATCTCTCCTGACAATTCTCTGCGCCAGACCCTCGATTGCAGCGGTTTTTCCTACGCCGGGTTCTCCAATCAGCACCGGATTGTTCTTGGTCTTTCTGGAAAGAATTCGGATAATATTGCGGATTTCCTCATCTCGACCGATTACCGGATCCAATTTTTGCTCTCTGGCCCGTTCAACCAAGTCTACTCCGTATTTTTTCAGAGAATCATATGTGACTTCGGGATTGTCGCTGTTGACACTCTGATTTCCTCTAACACTCTTCAATGCTGTCAGAAAACGTTCCTTCGTGATTCCCATCATACGGAAAAGACTCTTTAATTCCTTATTCGGCCGGTCAAGCAATGTCAGGAAAAGATGTTCTACAGATACATACTCATCTCCCATTTTCTTCGCCTGATCTTCCGCAAGAATCAGTGAATCATTCAGTGCGCTGCTGATATATCGCTGTCCTCCCGAAACCTTGGGCCGCTTTTCCAAAAGTTTTACGGTTTCATCCTCCATGACCGGCTCGGAAATTCCCATCCCGGTAATCAGTCTTGCAATCAGACTTTCCTCCTGGGTAAGCAGGGCATAGAGCAGATGTTCCTGGTCAATTTCCTGGTGACCGTATTCTGCAGCAATTTTCTCACAGTTCTGTACAGCCTGTGTTGACTTTTGTGTAAATTTACTGATATTCATAAGATGCACCACCTTTCATATCTGTTCTATTACAAGTATAACAATATTTTTCTGTTTGTAAAGCACTTTTTGATTGTTTTATGCAAATTAATCATGTAAAATCAACTTAGCTGCATTTTCACTCAGTCGAAGCAACAATAATCTCCGGCTGAGTAAAAGACTATAGAATGGCGAATCGCAGTGAAAGAAAGGATTGACATGTCCGGTCATTTTTATCGATGACAGGTACGCCGGCAAAAGGATTTGAATCATGAAGCAGTTAACGGTTCATCAATACATAAGAAACAGTGCGCTGAAACGAATTGCCTACCCGTTCGGTCTTATGGCCCTGATTCTGATTTTATTTTTTCAGCTTCCCATCTACAGACAGCTGATTGCCCCCCGCTTAATCGCCAGGACCAGTTCCCTTACGGAATGTGTCCGGAATGAAGATGAATATGTCATCTTTAACGATACCTGTGATATTTACTATTCCGGATATGACTACACGGATGGAGACCGGCTGAAGGGGCATTATTATTATCTTCTATCTGACGATAAAATCATATATTTCGTTTTGCCGGCTCAGACAGGACGTTCTGCTGAGGAGAGTCGTTCCATCACCAATCTTCGCGGTAAACTGATTCCGTCTGCAGGGACCAATGAACTGCTCTGCAAATATCTGGCAGCTTCCTTGGAATGG
>R17__coassemble_795_pt1 | contig 11648 bp, 9 predicted proteins | sample R17__metabat2_low_PE_031 | metagenome-assembled genome bin R17 | reverse complement strand
CCCATATTCATATGTCCAACCTCTGAGTTGCCCATCTGTCCATCGGGAAGACCTACAGCCATCCCGCTGGCAGCGCCCTGAACAAAGGGATATTCCGTCATCAACTGATCCATAACCGGAGTCTGACCCATGGCAACTGCATTGCCTTCCTTTATATCACTCAGACCGTAGCCGTCCAAGATCATTAATACAGTAGGTTTTTTACTCATTTTCATTCTCCTTATTTTCTGTTACTGTGCAACAATCACACAAAATGACCCGACAAACGTCGTGCCTGCTGTAACTTGCATTTTGGCAAATGCAAATTGCGATTAAAACCGGAAACCGACATACGCCGGTTCCCGGTCCTTTCTTTTGGTACTATTTTCAATTACTTATAATTTACAATCTTACCAAAGTCGGGCTTTAAGGAAGCGCCTCCTACAAGTCCACCGTCAATATCGGGCTTTGCAAACAACTCTGCAGCATTGCCTGCATTTACGGAACCACCGTACTGGATGCGAATTGCATCAGCTGTTGCTTCATCGTATACTTCTCTGATACACTGACGAATTGCAGCGCACACCTCTTCCGCCTGATCGGATGTAGCGGTTTCACCGGTTCCGATTGCCCAGATAGGTTCGTAAGCAATTACAGCTGTTGCTGCCTGCTCTGCTGTTACATTCTGGAAGGCAATCTTGATCTGCATACGAATCCAATCAATATAGATTCCCTGCTTTCTCTGAGTCAGTGATTCACCACAGCAGATAATGGGGGTAATTCCATATTCAAAAGCCTTGAGAACCTTTGCGTTAACAGTTTCATCTGTCTCCGCAAAATATTCTCTTCTTTCAGAATGTCCGATTACAACATATTTCACACCGGCATCCTTAAGCATAGCAGGTGAAATTTCACCTGTGTATGCACCACTGTCCTTAAAATACATATTCTCAGCGCCGATTTGGATGTTGCTGCCTGCAGCAGCTTCCATAGCCGGGATAATATCAATTGCCGGTACGCAGAATACAACATCTGCTTCATCATTTACTACCAGAGGCTTTAATGTGTTAACCAATTCAACAGCCTGGCTGGGAGTCATATTCATCTTCCAGTTTCCTGCAATAATTTTCTTTCTCATCTTAATTCTCCGTTTTCATTACTTGTCGTCAGCTGCTACTACACCGGGAAGTGCCTTACCCTCAAGGAATTCAAGAGAAGCACCGCCACCTGTGGAAATATGGCTCATCTTATCGCCAAGCCCCATCTGGTTAACAGCTGCAGCAGAGTCGCCGCCGCCGATGATGGTTGTTGCATCAGAATCTGCCAATGCCTTTGCGACTGCAAGTGTACCTGCTGCAAGAGTAGGATTCTCGAATACGCCCATAGGTCCGTTCCAAACAACTGTCTTGGCTGATGCAACAGCTTCTGCGAACAGTGCCTGTGACTTCGGTCCGATATCGCAGCCTTCACGGTCTGCAGGCATCTTGTCAGCATCTACAATGATAGTCTCAACCGGTGCGTCAATGGGATTCGGGAACTCAGCGATTGTTACAGCATCTACAGGAAGGAGAATCTTCTTGCCGAGCTTCTCAGCCTTGGCAAGCATTTCCTTACAGTAATCAATCTTTTCGGGGTCTAACATAGACTTACCGATTTCATAACCCTGAGCTTTTAAGAAGGTGTAAGCCATACCACCGCCGATAATAAGAGTATCAGCCTTCTCAAGCAGGTTATCGATTACATTTAACTTATCAGCAACCTTAGCACCACCGAGGATTGCAACAAAGGGACGAACAGGATTCTCAACTGCGTTGCCGAGGAAGGCAATTTCCTTCTGCATCAGGTAACCTACAGCATTGCTTCCGCCCTTAGCGGTAATGAATTTTGTAACACCTTCAACAGATGCATGTGCTCTGTGAGAAGAGCCGAATGCATCACATACATAATCGTCTGCAAGATCTGCCAATTCCTTAGAGAATTCCTCGCCGTTCTTGGTTTCTTCCTTACCGCGGAAACGGGTATTCTGAAGAAGCACTACATCACCGGCCTGCATAGCAGCTACTGCAGCTGTTGCAGCTTCACCGGTAACATTATAATCAGCAACAAAATTGACATCCTTGCCAAGCTTTGCAGAAAGAGCAGCAGCAACCGGAGCAAGAGATTCCTTCTCGTTGGGTCCTTCCTTAACCTTGCCTAAGTGTGAGCAGAGAACTACCTTAGCCCCATCGTTAATCAGTTTCTGGATGGTAGGAAGTGCTGCGTTGATTCTGGTTTCATCCGTAATCTTGCCTTCCTTCAAAGGAACATTGAAATCACAGCGAACTAAAACGGTCTTGCCTGCGTAGTTGATGTCATCAACTGACTTCTTGTTTAAACTTGCCATTATACTATTCTCCTTTACTTCATCATAATAAAAGGGTCCGGTCCATCGGACCGGACCCTGATATTGAGTCTTTTTAATTGAGTCTTACGGCTCCGGATTCGAATTATTTAAGCTCAGCGAAGTACTTGATTGTACGAACCATCTGGCTTGTGTAAGAGTTCTCGTTGTCATACCATGAAACAACCTGAACTTCATACAGGTCATCTGCAATCTTAGCTACCATTGTCTGTGTAGCATCGAAGAGTGAACCATATCTCATACCGATAACATCAGAAGATACGATCTGATATTCGTTGTAACCGAAGCTTTCAGAAGCAGCAGCCTTCATAGCGGCATTGATGCCTTCCTTGGTTACATCACTGCCCTTAACAACAGCTGTCAGAATTGTGGTAGAACCGGTAGGTACCGGAACTCTCTGAGCAGAGCCGATGAGCTTGCCGTTCAGTTCGGGAATAACAAGACCGATAGCCTTAGCAGCACCTGTTGAGTTGGGAACGATGTTGGCAGCACCGGCACGAGCTCTTCTCAAATCGCCCTTTCTGTGAGGTCCGTCAAGGATCATCTGATCGCCTGTGTAAGCGTGGATTGTGCTCATGATACCGGACTGGATAGGAGCATAATCGTTAAGAGCCTTAGCCATAGGAGCAAGGCAGTTTGTTGTACAAGATGCAGCAGAGATGATCTGATCATCAGCTGTTAATGTATCATTGTTTACTGAGTAAACGATTGTCTTAAGATCATTGCCTGCGGGAGCAGAGATAACTACCTTCTTAGCACCTGCATTGATATGAGCCATAGACTTTTCCTTTGAGCAGTAGAAGCCTGTACACTCAAGAACAACATCTACACCGATTTCTCCCCAGGGAAGTTCAGCAGCATTTGCCTTAGCATAAATTGTAAGAGTCTTTCCATCAACTGTGATGGTGTTTGCTTCGTCATCAGCTGTTACAGTGTGAAGACCTTCGCCGATCTTTCCACAATATCCGCCCTGAGCGGTATCATACTTCAGAAGCTGTGCAAGCATGGAAGGCTTTGTTAAGTCGTTGATTGCAACAACTTCATAACCCTCAGCACCAAACATCTGTCTGAATGCAAGACGACCGATACGTCCGAAACCGTTAATAGCAACTTTAACTGACATTTTAAATTCCTCCTGTGATTAAAAATAATCTGAATAAATCACTAACATTGTACGCAAGTAGCTGAGAAAATGCAAGTATTTTTTTAGCTACCTTCAAAAAATCATCTGTTTTTGGTAAATCAGAAGATTTCGCTCTGTTCTGCCACTGCAATTCCGGCAGCCTTCAGGGCATCTGTTGCCTTATCCGTATCATTTACCTTAAACATCATATACGCCTCGCCTTCCTTGTAGGAGGTAAATGCATAGGTGTATTCTACGGAAATCCATGCATCTGCAAGAACCTTCAGAATCTTAGACATAGAACCGGGAACGTCCTTGATCTCCACTGCCAGAACAGGGGTAATCTTGGTGATGTAGCCTGCTTCCTTGAGTGCTGCATCCGTCTCCTCCGGATTCTCTACTACGATTCTCATAATTCCGAATTCCTTGGTATCCGCAATAGAGAAGGCTTTAATGTTGATATTCTTCTCTGCCATCACTTCGGTGATTGATGCCAGTGCACCCGGCTTGTTCTCAACAAAAATCGCAATTTGTTTAATACTCATAGAATTCTCCTTTCCCTGTATGCCCCTAAGGGGTATATTTTCATGTCATATCATGCAGTTCGTCAAGACTCGCATGCGAGTCTTGCGTGCCGGGTCCGGTCGGCTATGCCGGCATAATATCTTTCGAGCCCGTACGTATCCTCTCGAAGCGTTTCATTTAGTCGTGCAGTTTTCTCTTATCAATTACTCTGACAGCCTTACCTTCACTTCTTGTAATTGTCTTCGGTGCTACAAGATGTACCTTGGGGCTGATTCCGAGCATTGTCTTAATATTTGCCGCAAGTTCCTTCTCTTTTGCTTCGATCTCACTGACGGAATCCGAGAACTGTTCCGGAGCAAGCTCTACAGAGATATCAAGGGTATCCGTGTTATTCTTACGGTCAACTTCAATTAAATAGTTGGGTGTATAGCCTGTGTTCAGCAGAACCGTCTCTATCTGAGAAGGGAATACATTGACTCCGCGGATGATCAGCATATCATCGCTTCTGCCCATAGGCTTGGTCATCTTAATTAAGGTACGGCCGCAGGAACATTTCTTTCTGCTTAAGACACAGATGTCTCTGGTTCTGTAACGAAGAAGCGGGAAGGCTTCCTTGTCAAGTGATGTGAATACCAATTCACCCTTGCTTCCTTCCGGAAGAACCTCTCCGGTCTCAGGGTCGATGATTTCCGCAAGGAAATGATCTTCATTAATATGCATACCGGTCTGTTCGGAACATTCAAATGAAACACCGGGACCGCTGGTTTCCGTCAGTCCGTAAATATCATATGCCTTGATTCCAAGGGATTTTTCGATATCTCTTCTCATTTCCTCTGTCCAGGGTTCTGCTCCGAAGATACCTGCCTTTAAGTCAATGTCATCCGGTGTTAAGCCTCTGTCCTTTAAAGACTCCCCGATAAATGCTGCATAGGAAGGTGTACAGCAGAGGATGGTTGCATGAAGATCTCTCATAAACTGAATCTGACGCTCGGTGTTGCCTGAGGACATGGGTAAGGTCAGACAGCCAACCTTATGGGAACCGCCGTTTAAGCCGGGGCCTCCCGTAAACAGTCCGTAGCCATAAGCAACCTGACATACATCCTTGTTGCTTCCGCCTGCTGCTACAATTGCCCTCGCGCAGCACTCTTCCCAGATGTCAATGTCTCCCTGGGTATAGAATGCAACTACTCTTCTTCCGGTTGTTCCGCTGGTAGACTGGATGCGGACACATCTCTCCAAAGGAGTGGCAAGCAGTCCGTAAGGATATGCGTCTCTTAGGTCTGCCTTGCTTAAGAAAGGCAGCTTATATAAGTCGTCGGTTGACTGAATGTCTTCCGGCTTTACACCCTTCTCATCCATTAAATTACGGTAATAAGCAACATTTTCATAGACATGTTTTACCTGTTTTACCAATTTCTCGTTCTGAATTGCCTTCAATTCTTCTACGGAAGCAGTTTCCACCTCCGGGCTGAAATAATTTGCCATCTTGTACCTCTTTCCTTCGTTTTTTATTTTGAAACCGCAGCCGTCATAAACCGCAGCCCATTTTCATATGTTATTTATTCTCCTGCCCGATTGTAACCGGTGCAAATGTAATCAGATCCTCTGCATAAGGAAGCGTCTCAATCCAGTCACAGAACACATGCCATTCCGCCAGTTTATGATGCCTTCTGGCACGGTAAATATTGATGAGAGTCTCGTAATTCAATGTCAGAGTCCTCATCTGGTTATAGCTGGATGGAAGCAGCTGAATCATATCATACCAGTCCTTCTTATCCTTGGTTTCAAGATAACGTTTTCTGATTTTTTCAAGTTCTGCCACGACTGTTTCCATAAAGGCATAAGCTTCCGGCTGCAGCTGATCTGCGCTGAAATCCTCCATGGTAAATTCCTTGCTGGCAATCTTATGCATTGTAGAGGTGGAATTTGCAACCGTTGCGACCTTATAGGTATCATATTCCTTCCACCAATACATGGGGGCAGTCACATCCACCGTAACAAATACCATACGAAGATACTTTCTGTGGTCTGAACCGGCTCTGGCAAGTCTTTTGGCAAGATACAAATCATTCGGGCCAAGTACCACACGGCCCTCTTCATCCTTATAGCTGTCCATCCGTCCCCAACTGTTCATGGGGTTTCTGGCACCCCGGATGGCATTATCAAGATTCATTACCTCGAAACGTTCGCATTTTAACATGAATACAGAATCCTTTCATCAAACTCTCGTTCCCAAACAGGCAAAACACAATGTGCTGATTCTTCTCTGCCTGTCTTCTTACCGGATAATTGTTCCGGCTTGGCCTTCCATTCCCCGAAGGGCGCACTGGGCGTTGGTAATGACACTGTAACGTCCCTCCCCGGATGAGGCAAATGTCACTGCCGCCTTTAACTTTGGCAGAGTGGATATTTTCTCTAAATTCTCCGCTTCTATTTCCCTTTTTGCATCTGCAATTGTCATCTCGCCGAGGACACGCTCGTCCGCCATACCTTCGTGAATATACATCTTGTCATTGGCCGATAGAAAAAGCAGGCAATCCGCATCCACATCCTCAGCCAGCTTTGCGGCAATCGTATCCTTCTCTATGACGGCACTTGCACCCTTCAGCCTGGTTCCCTGTTCCAGTACCGGAATTCCGCCTCCGCCGCAGGCAATTACGACTGCATCCGTCTCAGCCAGAGCCCGAATCGCATCAATTTCATATATCTGTACAGGTGTGGGAGAAGATACGATTCTCTGATATCCGGTCTCCTCAGAGCCGGTTACATGATTGCCCTTCTTCATCTCCCGTTCTGCTTCTTCTCTGCTCATATACCGCCCGATTGTCTTTGCAGGTGTCTGGAAGGCGGGATCAAAAGGATCTACCTGCACCTGAGTCAGAATTGTGGCAACACTCTTATAAATGCCCCGGTTCAGCAGTTCTGTCCTGATTTCATTCTGCAGGTCATAGCCAATGTAGCCCTGACTCATCGCCGAGCAGACCGACATGGGCGCCGGTGTATAATCACTGTGTTCCATGGCAAATTCATTTAATGCCGCATGAATCATACCAATCTGCGGACCATTGCTGTGAGTTACAATCACGGTATATTTGGCCTCAACAAGGTCTGCAATCGCAATTGCAGCATCCTTCACTGCAAGTTTCTGTTCGGGAATATTTTTTCCGAAAAAATTTCTTCCTAACGCAACAACTACCTTTTTTTTGCCCATAATCTATGTCTCTCCCTTCAAAGGTAAGGTAAAAGCGGACATTCGCACTCCGCTTCGCTCCATGCTCATGAACCGCCGGCCGCTTTGCGGTTCAAAATCATAAAATATCCGCCAACTGCCGGGTCACGGCTCTTAACGCTCAAAAAATCTTCTTACACTATAACACAGACCCCTCATTTTCACAACTAAAAAATACCGTTTAGCGGATAGGAAAACACTTTGGTTTTCGCCCCTGAAAATATGTGATTTCCCCAACTCCCGCAGCCTGCAGAATTTCAAGCACTCTGTCATAGCCGTAAGCAATATGCTCCGGCTTGTGGGCATCTGCACCGATACAGATCATCTCCCCACCCAGCTCCAGATACCGTTTAAGCACCTTAACACCGGGATTTGTCATATCAGAGCCCGTCTTCAGATTCCCGCTGTTGCATTCTAAAGCTTTATCCTTTCGAATCAGTACTTTTAAGATTTCATCAATGAGTTCCATGTAGCGTTCCGGCTTATAAATCTGCTCCAGACCGTATTTTTTTGCATAGGCAACCCCGTAGCGGGAGGCATAATCAAGATGTCCCAGACAGTCGAAATTTTCAAAAAGCCGGACATTTTCAAGAGTTTCCTCAAAATAAGACCGATAGACCTCCTCCTGGGAATACGCCTTCCAAATATTCTCATAATAAGGGTCCATTCCCTTCACCAGGTGCATGGAAGCAATTACATAGTCAAACGGCCAGTTTTTGGCGGTTTCTTCATTTCGGCCGCACACATGGGTCTGCATTCCCAATTCAACACCGATTCCGATGTGAATCCGGCCTGCATAAGCAGCCTGCGCCGCTTTCATTCTCGTAAAATATTCCTCTAACGGAAGCTCAAAAATGAGGTGGTCCACAGGGTCATTTAAATCATAATCGATATGGTCAGTGAAGCAAATGTATGCCAGTCCCTTGGCAATTGCCGTTTCCGCCATCACATGCACCGGCGCCATGCTGTCGGCACTGAATCTGGTATGCATGTGGGTGTCTGTCGGAAGAATCACCCTGCCCATACGCTCCCCTCCTGTACTTGGGGCAATCCGGGAAGCTGCAGTCCCCACTCCTGCATAAATGCTGTCTGTTACCATGTTTCTTCCTCCCTGTATATCATCAATTGCGAACATCAAGAATCGCTTGCAAACCTTGCATACCGGGTTCGGACCGCAAGACCGGCATAATACCTTTCGAGCCCCGTGCGCATCCCAGCAGAGTGTTTGACTCAATCGAAGCTCGGACCACGACTGAGCGTAATTTGTCATAACCTCAACTTACGCTACTGCTTAAGAGCGGGGATTTCTCTGCCTGAGTCAAACATCTGTCCGAGTCTCTCCAGCAGTTTCCGCAAAATCCGCTTCTTCAAGTGTCTCCAACAATTCTACCGTCAGGGTTTCTTCCGTGAGATGGGCCGCTGCAAGACGGTTTGCCTGACTCATCACTACCTTCTCAAACAGATTGCGGACAGCCCTTGCATTGGCAAAGTGTTCTTCTCGGCATGCGGTTTCAAAATAGGCAAGTGCCCACGTTCGGGCAGACTCCGAGAGCCGGTATTGCTTCGAAAGACAGATTCCGGAGAGAATTTCAAGCAGTTCCTCCGGCTTATAATCCTCAAAATGAATATAACGGTTAAACCTTGAGCGCAGACCGGGGTTGGATTCCAGAAAATGCTCCATGGGTTCAGGGTATCCGGCTGCAATTACCACCAGTTCATCCCGGTGGTCCTCCATCGCCTTCAGCAATGTGTCGATTGCCTCCTGTCCGAAGTCCTTCTCGTTATTTTGGGGGCTTAAGGTATAGGCTTCGTCGATAAAAAGTACACCGCCGATTGCCTCATTGATAACATCCTGGGTCTTCGTTGCTGTCTGTCCGATATAACCGCTGACCAATCCGGACCGGTCCACTTCAACCAGGGTATCGGTTTGAAGTACTCCAAGATGATAAAATATCGATGAGAGCATTCTGGCTACCGTAGTCTTACCGGTGCCGGGATTGCCTGTAAATACCATATGCAGAGACGGCATTGCAGACTCCATGCCCCGTTCCTTTCTCATATTCCCGATGCGGATAAAGTTCACCAGCGTGGAAATCTCTCGTTTTACCTCCTGCAGACCTACAAGGGCATTCAATTCTTTTAAAATTGCCTCCACCTGTTGAGGGTCAGCAACCGAAGCATTCTCCTTGGAAGCTTCCGTTTTGGGCAGTGTTTCACCTTCCGTCTTTTTCTCGGAACCGGATTCCGTATGTGTTGATGGCTTATTTGCGGTACCGGTCTTTTTAAAGTAACAGGTTTTAGGTCCCTCATCTCCGAGTTTTTCCGTCAGGTAGTTTTCTAAGTGTCTGCAGTAATCTGACAGCTTGCGGAGTTCTGTCTCTTCCGTGTCCGGGTCTGCAGACAGGTAAGCCTGCCCCAATTCCTGATAAAAATCCACCACAAGGCTTCCGTACCCGGACTTTTTATCATTCAGCCGATTCAGCAAATCCATACGGATAAATTCCTGCAATGCTCTGGGAATCTTCCCGGCAAATGCCTCACTCCCAAGATTTCGTTCACAATAAAGCTGCTCCATTTGGGCTTTCGTGTAAGAAAATCCCAAAACGTCCTGTATAAAAAGCAATTCCTCCCTGCTGATGCTTCTTCTGGCGTAGGTCATATGCAGCAGATACATCAGCCATTCGAGCTTCATGCACTGGCGAAGAGACATGCTCTGATTCTTGTAGATTCCCTTAGCCTCAAAGGAATCGCACAGCACCAGGATATTATCTGCCCTGTTTTTCAATATTTCAAGCATCTGCATCAACTGACAGCTCCTCCCATTTCTGATACAATTCCATCAGTTCCTCATCAATCTCTTCCTTTTCGCGATTGATTTCCATCAGGCGTTCTACATTGCTGTAAACCTCTTCTTCAAGCAACAGGCTGCAAAGTTCGGCGTTTCTGCCCTCAAGCGTTTCAATTCTGGCCTCTGTCTTCTTCAGGTCATTTTGGCGTTTTCTCTGCTTGGCAATCTGTTCCTTGCGCTGCCGGTAATCCAAAGCGCCGGCAGAAGGTGAATTTTTCTCATTTCCGGTCTCAGCTTTGTTTTGAGGCATCTGTATATCGGCCTGCTGTTTTTTTTCAAGATAATAGTCATAATTGCCGATATAATTGTGGAAACAGCCTTCCGTAAGTTCAAGAATTCTGGTAGCAGTCCGATTGATAAAATACCGGTCATGACTGACATACAGAACTGTTCCGGTATAGCGGTTTAATGCCTGTTCAAGGATTTCTTTGGATAGAATGTCGAGATGGTTGGTAGGCTCATCGAGAATCAGCAGATTACTCTTTGAAAGCATCAGTTTGGCAAGGGACAGTCTGCCCCTTTCCCCTCCGCTCAGTTCCCGTACCATTTTAAATACATCATCCCCCGTAAACAGAAAGGCTGCCAGTATATTTCTGACTTCCGTATTATTCATATCCGGATAAGCGTCATGCAATTCCTCAAAAACGGTTTTGTCCGGGTGCAGTACCTGATGTTCCTGGTCGTAATATCCGATTTCCACCTTGCTGCCAAGCCGAATACTGCCTGCACTCACCGGCTCTGTTCCCGTAATCATCTTCAGCAATGTGGTCTTGCCGGTTCCGTTTCCGCCGATAACAGCCAGTCTCTCTCCCCGCTTTAATTCAATATCCACATCCGAAAAAAGGGGTGCTGCACCGGGATAGGCCTTACGAAGTCCCTGTATGGAAAGCACATCATTGCCGCTTATAATGCGTGGTTCTAAGTTTACCTGCATATGGGCATGCTCCTCGGCACTGTCCGGTTTTTCCAAAAGTTCCACCTTCTCAAGCATTTTTTCTCTGCTTTCTGCCCTTTTGATGGATTTCTCCCGGTTAAAGCTCTTGAGTTTTTCGATTACCTCCTCCTGATGCCGGATTTCCCGCTGCTGATTCAGCCATGCATTCCGCATCGCTTCCATCATCATTGCCTTCTTCTCGGCATAGTCGGAATAATTTCCCTTATACATACGCACATGGGTTTGGTCGATTTCAATCACCTTAGTCACGATTTTGTCCAGAAAATATCTGTCATGTGCCACAATCAAAACTGCTCCGGGATAATGGGAAAGAAAATTTTCCAGCCATTCGATGGAGGTCATATCCAGGTGGTTGGTGGGCTCATCGAGCATGATAATCTCAGGGCGTTCCAACAAAAGTTTTCCCAAAGCCAGTCTGGTTTTCTGTCCTCCTGAAAGATGACAGGCCTCCTTTGCAAATTCCTCCTCTGCAAATCCCAGTCCCTTTAAAATGCCGGTAATCTCGCTTTCCATGGCATAACCATTCTGCCGCTCAAATTCTTCCATACCCCTGTGGTAGGCATCCATTAAAGCAGCAAGCTCCTCACC
>R17__coassemble_772_pt1 | contig 12003 bp, 8 predicted proteins | sample R17__metabat2_low_PE_031 | metagenome-assembled genome bin R17 | reverse complement strand
AATGAATCAGGTTCAGTACGTTTACATAGATGTCTGCACACCAGTCAAGCCAGATTTCATATGCATCACGAACCATCTTGAGGTCTTCCTCACCGGAAAGGACATCCTTGGTGATTTTGGCCATCTTAGGACCGCACTGGATACGATGCTTCTCATCGAAGCCACCGTTAAATGCATAAAGAAGTGTCTTGCCGAGGTTTGCTCTTGCACCGAAGAACTGAATTTCCTTACCTGTCTGTGTAGCAGATACACAGCAGCAGATAGAGTAGTCATCGCCCCATACAGGCTTCATAACATCATCGTTCTCATACTGAATTGAGCTTGTTGCAATGGAAATATGAGAAGCATATCTCTTGAACTGTTCAGGCAATGCGCTTGAATAGAGAACCGTAAGGTTCGGTTCCGGTGAAGGTCCCATGTTCTCAAGTGTATGCAGGAAACGATAGTCTGTCTTGGTAACCATATGACGGCCATCCATTCCGATACCGCCGACTTCAAGTGTAGCCCATGTAGGGTCACCTGAGAACAGCTGGTTGTAAGAAGGGATTCTTGCAAACTTAACCATTCTGAACTTCATAGTCATATGGTCGATGATTTCCTGTGCTTCCTTCTCTGTGAGCACACCATTCTTAAGGTCTCTCTCGAAGTAGATATCAAGGAATGTAGAAACACGGCCTACTGACATAGCAGCACCGTTCTGGGTCTTGATTGCTGCAAGGTAACCGAAGTATAACCACTGGCAAGCTTCCTTAGCAGTCTGAGCGGGCTTGGAAATATCATAACCGTAAATCTTAGCCATTTCCTTCATTCCCTTAAGGGCTGTAATCTGCATGTTGATTTCTTCACGAAGACGGATTACATCATCATACATGTTGCCGCATCCGCAGTTAGCCTTGTCGCGCTGCTTTGCTTCGATTAAGTAATCGATACCGTAAAGAGCGATACGACGATAGTCGCCTACGATACGTCCACGGCCATATGTATCAGGAAGACCTGTTACGATATGAGTCTTACGGGCAGCCTTCATCTCATCTGTGTATGCTGCGAATACAGCATCGTTATGAGTTGTCATATAGTTCTCAAATACATACTTGAGTTCAGGATCGATTTCATAGCCGTAGCTTTCGGCAGCCTGCTCTGCCATTCTGATACCGCCGTAAGGCATAAATGCTCTCTTTAAAGGCTTGTCTGTCTGAAGACCTACAACCTGTTCAAGATCCTTAAGGCTTTCATCAATGTATCCGGGACCGTAAGAGGTAAGGCTTGATACAACCTTGGTCTCGCAATCGAGAACGCCGCCCTTCTCACGCTCCTCCTTCTGTAACTTCTGTAATGCTCCCCACAACTTGTCAGTTGCTTCGGTGGGTTCTGCGAGGAAAGACTCATCGCCATTATACTGGGTGTAGTTCTTCTGGATGAAATCACGTACATTGACTTCATCTTTCCAGATACGACCTTCAAAGCCATTCCACTGTTCGAAATCTGCCATTATCTTTATACCTCCTGTTTAAATTTTACTGTAATTAAAGACAAGTATGAGTATATCATTAAAAGCAATCTTTTTCAATATCGAAATATTTTTTTTCACAATTAATTTACGCATTTCCCCGTTTTTGGGAACATGGCATTCAGTTTCGACGCAAATATGTTTCCAACACCGCCTTCAGATGCTTCACATTAATCGGTTTGGACACATGCTCATTCATGCCGGCTTTTTTGGCGGCCTGCACATCATCTGCAAATGCATTTGCAGTCATGGCAATAATGGGAATCGCCGTATATCCTGCATTGCGAATGGTCCTTGCCGCATCATAGCCATTCATCTTCGGCATCTGGATGTCTAAGAAAATCACGTCATAATCCGGCTGTTTTAAGAATTTTCGTACTGCCTCTTCCCCGTTTTCCGCAAGTTCCACCTTAATCCCCATGGATTCAAGGATTTCAATTGCAATTTCCGCATTCAGTTCGTTGTCCTCCGCAAGCAGGCACTTGCAACCTGCAAAATCCGTTTGGGTTGAACTTTCGCATGCTTCACTGCCTGTGTGACCGACACAGACTGCAGTCGAATTCCCACTATCCGATTGGCGGTGCTCATCTTCCGCCCCATCCGCCAGCTTCAGGTACAGGGTTACCACTATGGCAGTTCCCTCATTCTTCACGCTTGACACCGTTATAGTTCCCCCATAGTATCCACCAGCAGCTTCGTAATCGTCATTCCCAGACCCGTTCCCTGAATCTTGCTGATTCTTCCGTCCTCTGCACGCAAAAAGGGTTCAAAAATCCGTTTCGTGAACTCCTCCGACATTCCGATTCCGGTATCCCTCACCGTAAATTCATAACATCCGGTCCTGGTCTGATTGCAGGGCAGCTCTCTGACTGCAAATTCGATTTGTCCACCATCTGGTGTGTATTTTACGGAATTGGCAAGAAGATTCGTTAAGATTTTCTGAATATCTGTGAAATCCCCGATGACATGCTCATGCATAAGCTGCGATTTTGTAATGATAAACTCATGGTGGTGAAACTCCATCTCCGGCTGCATGAGAGAAGCTGTGTCATCAATGAGATTGTCAATGGCAATTTCCTCTTTGGCAGGATTCAGGTTTCCGGATTCGATTTTACTCAGGTCCAGTACTTCATTTACAAGTGTTAAGAGGTGATGACCTGCATTGTCTATTTTTTCCAGACTGTCCGTAATCCGCTCAGTATCACCGATATGATTTCTGGCAATCTCCGTCATCCCCAGAATTCCGTTCAGCGGTGTCCGGATGTCATGGGACATAGTCTGCAGGAATACGCTTTTTGCATGGTTTGCGCTTTGAGCCGCAGTAAGAGCATCCCTAAGAAGCATCTGCTGGTTCAATTCATCCCGCATTGTTTCATCAATATCGTGATAAGCCAGAATAAATCCTTCTCCGGTATCGGTGAAGGCCATCTGATGGAAGGTAACTCTGCCTCCGTCATCTTTTCTTCTGTAATTCACGGTATAAATGCTTTTATGTCGGATATCCTCCAGCACTGCATCAGAGGTCACAGCCTCCCTTACCCGTTCCCGGTCATTTTCCACGACATAGGTATCAACATACTGATTGATCATCGTGTTATAATCCGCATCTCCCATTCCCATATTTACTGCATTTTGTATGGTACCGATGCCATTTGAACGCAGAAAATGCATTTTCAAGTCCTTTTTGGTAATCAGCCACATGGTATGGTATTCCCGGCTGACCGCTTCCAGTATCGCATTGTTCTGATTCTTTTCCGCGATTTGCCGACGCTTCTCCGCATCCACATCCAGAAAGATTCCGTAGAAAATGATTGGCCTGCCGTCACTTTTTCTGGTCAGCCTGCCGATTGCCCGAAACCAGCGGATTCCCCTGTCTTTGGTAATCATCCTGTAATAGATATCATAGGTTTTTCTGTCAGTATAATCAAAAACCACATCCCAATAATGCTTTAATACGCGTTCCTTGTCCTCTTCGACCAGCAAATCCGACCAGGAAGAGAGTTCGTCCGGGAATTCTTCAATAGAGGAATACCCCAGCATCTGTCGAAATCTCGCACTCCAAGTGCAATCTGTCATCTCTCCGTTTTCCGAGAAGGTCATGCTCCAGTCTCCGGAACCTAACGCCAGATGAATTCCGTCAATTGCCTTCATGGCCTGGGTACTGTTGTTGGGTCTGTCATAATCCTCTGTCTCATCCGCAACAAAAACATAAAATACCTTCCCATACCCCTCCAGCTCGACCAGTCTTCCGTAGTCATTCAGTCTGCGGATTTGTCCGTCCTTACGGCGGATTCTGTAGGTAACATGGTCAAAATGAATATTATCATTGCGAATCTGAACTTCAATGCTGTGGTTGATCAATACATAATCATCCGGGCAGACGATTCCCCGAAAGGAATGTCCGGTGTATTCCATAAAATCCGCATAGCTGTCGCAACCGAATATGGACACCATGACATTGTTCGCGTATATAATTTCTTCCTCTCCACCTGCTCTGTAGACAAAAAATCCCCCGGGCATGCTTTCCCCGATTGCAGCCAGAGACGCTGTGATACTGTTTTTTTCATGATTTCATCTTCTGACATATGCACACTCCCAATCCCGTTTCCGTCATCTTGAAGCCTTTGCAACAATTCATTTTTGTTTTCTTACGCATCCTCCAGCTCGCTGATTGCCTCAAGCACCTTTTGGTACTCTGCATCTGCCTTTGCAAGCATTGCCTCGAATTCTTCGTCCGGCTGACGGTTTCTGGTCTGCTCACATAGCCCCGATACAAGCTGTCCGAAGCCCGTAATTCCCAAGTTCGCCGCCATCCCCTTTAAGTCGTGGGAAAGTTCGAAAACCCTTTTGTAATCCTGCTTTGCCGCTGCTTCCTTCAGTTCTTCGAATTCCGTATTCTCCGCAAATCGCCTTAAGAATTTAATGATACTTGCTTCTCTCGGCAATCGTTCCATCACATCATCATAATCGCCGTTCATAGCCTGATAACATTCTTTTAGTTTCATTCTCTTATCTCCTCTACAACTTTAAATAGTTGTTCCTTCGCCATTGTAAAACACTTTATTACATTTTCCGAAAATGTCCCGCACTCTCCGCGGACAATCATGTCAAATGCTTCATCCGCTGACATTGCATCCTTATAAACCCTCTTGCTTACCAGGGCATCAAAGCAGTCCGCAGCTCCCACAACCTGACAATAAATCGGAATCTGCTCCTCCGTCAGTCCGTCCGGATAGCCCTTCCCATCTGCCCGTTCATGGTGCCATCTGCAGATTTCATAGCAATATTTGTAGAATTCCGAATCATCAAAATGGAAGCGTTCGAGAATCTCGCAGCCGTAAATGGTATGTTTTTTCATCTCATCAAATTCTTCCTTGGTCAGCCTTCTCGGTGCATTTAAAATTGAATCCGGAATTGCGATTTTACCCAGATCATGCAAGGCTGCGGCCCTGCTCATCATATCAATCTTGTCATTGGTAAGTCCGTATTCCGGAAAACAGTTTCTCACATGCTTCAGAATAATACGGGTGTAGCCCTTCACTCTCTGAATGTGTTCACCGGATTCCAGGCTTCGAAATTCCACCACGGAGCCCAAAGCATCCAACAGGGTCTCATTGGTTTTAATCAGCTGTCTGTGACTTTCCGCTAGCTCCAGCGTCCTTTTTTCCAGTTCCAGTTCTGTCTGCCGCCTTGATTCATACTGCTCCACAAGGTTGGCTGCCCTTCTCCTGACCACCTTAGATGCAAAGGGCTTGTAGATAATATCCGCAGCGCCGTACTCATAGGCCTTGGCATCCGAATTGGCCGTGGCCTCGCCGGTGATCATAATGACGGGAATACTCTCATTGAGATTGACCTCATTCATATAGGAAAGAACCTCTAAGCCATTTTTCTTCGGCATCATGTAGTCAAGCAGGATAATGGACAGGGAATCCTTTTTGGCATCAATGATTTCAATTGCCTTTTCCCCGTCTTCTGCCTCAAGAATCTCATAGCTGTCCTCGAAGATTTCGCCCAAAATTCCTCTGTTGATTTCAGAATCATCCACTATTAACATTTTTCTCATACTTTTTTCCTTCCCTTACATCAAATTGTTTACCACAAAACCCAGTTTTTTCATATCCAGCGGTTTTTCAATAAAAGCATTCATACCCACACGCTCCGCATGGGTCCGGTCCTCCTCCGTCACATGTGCAGTCATGGCTATAATGGGAATTTCCGATTTTTTTCTATCCTTAAGCCCCCGAATTTCAATTGCGGCTTCAAAGCCATCCATCTTCGGCATCTGCAGGTCCATGAGAATGAAATCATATGTGCCTGTCCCGCTCGCTAAATCAACTGCCTCTGTGCCGTTTGCCGCCTCAGTAACCGTCATTCTGTTTAGTTCAAGGATTTCCCTGACAATTTCCCTGTTTAAATCATTGTCATCTGCCAAAAGGACATGTCTGCCCCAAAGACTCTCCGGATTGGGGTTTCCCACAGTGACAAACCCTGCTGTGGCAGGCAGTGTGTTACCTTTCTCTGCAGCACTGTGTTCTGTAACACTTTCTCCCGATTCTGCCTCTGTGCCGGCTGCATTCCCTGCCTTTGATGTCTGTGCAAATGCAGTCATTCCCGCCGCACGGTTAAAGGGATTATCCTCCATAAGCTTCGTCAGGGTCTGCACAGATGGTGCGATTTTATTCAGGTATTCCCTGACCCGGTCAGGTCTGTCACTGTATTTCATCGCCAGGGACAGCCCGCCGTCAACCGTTGCAAGTGCCGTTCGAAACTCATAGCTCATATCGGTAAAGTACTTGCTTTTCAATTGTTCCACCTCAAGCTGTTTTTCCAGGATTGCAAGCTGGTCCTCTGCATGCCTTGTATAGGTTAAAAGAGAACTTTCCTCTTCTCCCGGCAGACGACAGTTCAATTCTACCTGTACCCCCATCAGTTCCATAAGGTATTCAAATTCCTCGAAGGATAGTGTCTCCTTCACCAGCTTCTTACTTAGATTCTGAGGTGACTGTCCGCTGCGTCTGGCCAATTCCATTCCGCTGATATTCAGTTTTTTGCTGACTTCCTTTACTGTCTTTGCTAGATTCATTTTTTCATCCTATGAATGCTTTTCCCGGTAGGCTTTTCTGTTTCCCAACCCGCGCCCTCATCGCATTCTTAGCTTATTCCTCTTCAAATTGTTCCATGATTTCCCCATAGCGACTCAATGCATCTTCAGCAGAAACTCCCTCATCTGACACCAAACGGATAATTTCATTGATGGTCTTGCTGGGAAAGGATTCCAGATAAAAATCCGAAATATATGCCGTATAATCCGAATGGTCCATATCAAGATTCGGAAATGCCTCCGCAGCATTGGCATTTGATGATGTGGAAATCATACCCTTAATATCCGCGGACTTATTCAATTCTTCCACCTGACAGTAGAAGCGCAGAAATTCCTCTGCATATTCCAGGTTTGCGCCATTCTTGTTCAAGGCAAGCCCCTCTCCGCTGTTGATATACACATAACCCGCCTCATCTCCGAGGGGGGATGCTATAAATGTATAGGTAAAGGGATGCTCTGTGAAATATTCTGATTTGGATTCTCTTTTGGCAGTTCCGCTCATGGTCTCGCTCGAAGCAGCCAAAAATGCCACATCCCCTTCGAAAAATCTTAAAATAGCGCTTTCATAGGAATCCGCAATATCCGCATTCGCTTCTTTTGAATAGTAGCCAAGTGCACTGAAAGCCTCGATTTTTTCAAGTGCCTCCAGATAGACTTCCTCTGCGCCTTCTTCTCCTGCGTTAATTGCCTCTGATACAGCATTGTTTTCGTTTTTCTTGGCAGCCATGGTCATTACCATTGCGCTGTACAGTCCCTGGGACAATGCTGTCTTGCCGTCTGCATCATATCCGTAAATCGGGGTATATCCCGCTTCCGTGAGGACCTCACAGCAATGAAGGAATTCCTCGTAATCCGTAGGGACTTCAAGTCCGTTTTCCTCCAAAAGGCTTACATTTACAATCAGGCCGCTGCAGTTGGAAAAAATGGGCAGGCGGTACAGAACCTCTTCCTCCGATTTTGCACTTTCAAGCACCCCCGAATCTAAGGCGGTCAGATCTAAATCCGTATCATACAGATTCACCGTCACGTCACTGACCACTTCACTGGTTTTTACCCAGGTATTGTTGCACATAAAGATATCCACATCCGGGTTGTCTGTAAGCAGCATGTCTCTGACATTACTGTAATCATCCACCTTAGAGTAATAGACCGTCACATTCGGATAATATGCGGAAAAATCCAAAGCCACCTCCTCAAGGGAAGGAAAGTTGTCATAGGCGCCAACTACATTAATTGTAACAGTTGTCTGTGTATCAAGCTTCGGAGTAAATGCTTTGCTTTCTCCGTTCTTCGTGATGCCGCAGCCCATCATAAGTGTTCCTGCGCATGTGATTGCAAGCAGGTTTTTCCATGTTTTTTTCATTTGTCCTTCTCCTTCTTCAAAACTTTATTAATTGCCCGCATCAGCAAATCCATATTGACAGGCTTTGCCACATGGGCGTTGATTCCACATTGCAGGCATTCCTCTACATTTTCCGCAAAGGCATCTGCAGTAAGGGCAATAATCGGAATATTCCGAACAGTCTCTGTTTCGGAGGAACGAATTCGTTTTGTCGCTTCCAAACCATTCATAACCGGCATCTGAATATCCATCAGAACTAAGCTGAATTGTTCTTTTCCGGCCTCCAGCATTTGAACGGCTTCCAGACCGTTTTGAGCTCTCTTGCTTGAAATACCTCTGATTTCAAGCATTTCATTGATGATTTCCCAATTCAGGTCATTGTCCTCGGCAACAAGAATCTTCAAGCCTGTAATCTCCTGAGGTTGTGCATCGCAGCATTCCGTATTCAGTGTGCCTTCGTCTAAAGGAAAACGCAGTACTACGCGAAATTCGGTTCCCTCATTGACTTTACTTTGACAGGTAATGGTGCCCTCCATGTAGTCCACTATTTTTTTGACGATGGACAGGCCCAGGCCGGTTCCCTGAATTTTATCGATTCTGCCATCCTTTTCCCGGGCAAAATTCTCATACATGTGTTCCATAAACTTGCCGCTCATACCGATTCCGGTATCTGTCACAACATATTCAACTTCCGCCTCGGAATTTTTTATGATACGCTCTGAAATCAGTACATGTACTTTTCCTCCGCTGTTGGTGTATTTGATTGCATTTGACAAAATGTTGAGCATTACCTGATACAGCCTTAATTTGTCTCCCAACAGTTTTTGTTTTGAAGGGATATCTTCATCAATTGTAAGTGTCAGACCCTTTTCCTCAGCCTGAGTCATACACATATCAATCAAATATTCCCGTGACTCCTGCAGTGAGAAGGGAGTAATCGTAACATTCATCCTGCCGCTTTCAATTTTGGAGATGTCAAGAATGTCATTGATCAGTGTCAGCAGATGTTGACCGGATTGCTTAATCTTGCGAAGATTATCCGCGACAACCGCACTGTCTTCCGTATGTTTCTCTGTAAGCGTTGTAAGTCCTATGATTGCATTCAGCGGAGTTCTGATGTCATGACTCATAGTAGACAGAAAATCCGTCTTTGCCCGGTTTGCCTTCTCAAGAGATGTGTTCAATTTGGTAAAATAGACCATATCGATTACAAGCAATACCACCACAAGTACAATCAGAATTGAGGCGATCATCCAGATATTATCTGCGGTCAGCTGATTCAGAACATTGACCGGCAGAAAGGACACCAGCGTCCATCCGTCAGCACCCTCAACGGAGGATATGATGTATCGGACCTTTTCTCCTTTATAGTTGTAATAGGTCTGGGATACGGTCTTGCCCGTAGCGATTTGGGATTTCAATTCATTTAAATCCTGATAGTTAATGTCATTGTACTGCAGCAAATATTCAAAAAATGAGGAATTCTTCAATTCAGGGGTAGAAATTACATAATCACCTGAATCCGAGTCGATAATTGCAGTTCCGGTAGCGGCAAATATCCCCTCCGGGAATCTGTATTCGCTTCGCAGATCCTCCACATCCGCCAAAAGCATCAGCATAGCTTCCTCAGGCACTCCGTCCTCTGTAAGCCAAACCTTCGCATAAAAAGCGACAACACTTTTTGCATCCGTAGGATTGTTATAAGCTCTGGTGGCATGAATGGTTTTGTCTGAATTCTCATCATATAGGATGCTCATAGCCTGAACCATTGTTTTCGACTCTATACGAGAGCTGGCAAGCTTCGAATAATCCACGGTATAATCTGTTGCATCCAATTTGGAAGCCCGGGTAGAAAGTCCTGTCATATCATCCGTCCGGACTATGTGGTACATATGATTCTCATCGGTATTCACAAGTCTTGCATATGCAATCGCCTCTTCCATGGTCATGTCACCTGCATTGATATATGCGGCCACGGATTCCACCATTTCCTGATAAGACTGCAAACGGCCTAAAATCGTCTGGGCAACAGAATCCGTTACCGCTTCAAACTGCTCACGATTCTGGTTCTGACGATTTGCGCTTGCATGCTGAACATAGGTAAGCAGAACCGTAAAAATGGCCATCACAATAATGACATTCGCAGTGATCAATATGATTCGGTGTACATTTTTCTTTCTGACCGGTGCTTCTCCCATAACATTTCCTCTCATATTTAAGCATTTATATTGAATAAACTTTTAAGTTGAATAAACTTTTGTGTTTATATTATTCTTATTTTTGAGAAATGTCAATAGGACAGCAGATATAAAAATGAAGTTTTTATCCCCGGGACAGCCTTTTGCCTGTTTTCTCACACAAACAAGCAGTCATTTTTTTCACATGAGGTATGAAAACTTTTTGCAGATTGGATTGGATGTAAGAACCCCTGCCTCGCATTGAGACAGGGGTTCTTGTTGGTATTTTTTTGCCGGCATAAATTCATTCAGCCTCCGAATGTGAATCGAAGTGTGGTCAAAAACAGACCGATTATTGCAAACACGATCAATAAATCCTTCCATCTGTAGGTAATCATTCCAACAAATTCGCGCACATAGGCGTTGGGCCAAAAGTACCATTTCGTCGGTGCCCCGATTCCGTCAAAATCAAAGCCCGCCTCCCTGGCAATCATTCCGCTGCGAAAGACATGATAATTGGTGGTTGAAAAAGCCGCTTTGCTACCGGCCTGCATCAATTTTGCGGAAAATTTCATATTTTCCTTTGTGTTGGCAGACTGATTCTCAACAAGGATCTGTTCGTCCGGAATTCCACACTCCAAAAGATAATTCCGCACCGCCTCTGCCTCAGATACCGGCTCGTCACTGCCCTTCCCGCCGGAAGGGATGAACACTGCCTTCTTTCCGGATTGTGCCAGCTGAGCGAGGTAAAAATCAACAGCTGCGTCCGCTCTTCCCCGAATTAAGGGATACAATGTACCATCCGGCCGAATCCTGCAGCCGAGTATGATAATATAATCCCGGTCATAGAAGGGCCTGGTATATGCCGCTTTTGTGCCGCAGATAATTGCACCGATTAAAAAACATTCCAAAACCGCATATACTGCATACAGCAAACCGATAAATGCTCCCCACAGATTCATCACCGGAGACGAACCGCTCCGTACCAGCCAATCCAGTCCAAAAATCCCGACTGCGCCAAACAGCAGCATTCCGGACAGAATAATGCCCAGCGCATTGGTTAAACGAAAGCCCTCATGGCGAATCAAGCTGATGTTGCTTACAGAAAGCATCAGTGCAAAAACGCAAATTACCGGAAATGTAATCATAACAAACACCATCGGTGCTTCAAACAGCATATAGTAAAGGGTCAGCATATCAGTATCCTGAGTATATGCATAAATCAGGGTTCCGAACAAAATATATGTCCAGATTGCCAGCCCCGAGCAGAATATGGAATAGGAAGAATACCGAATTTCCCACTCGGACCGGATAAAGCCCCAGGTAAGGAGCATCGCCATTGCCAATAACAGCAGGGCAATGCTGATTTGGCTGAGTCTGCAATGTGAGAAGTTTCCGTCGTTAAGATTGAGCAAAAATCCGCTGGGATATATGCGAATAATCCCATGATAACACTCTGTCCCGGTTGCTTTGTGGCGAATCGCAAGCTCTGTTTCCCCGCTTTTTTTACCTGCAGGACGAATAATGAGATATACACTTCCGCTCTCGATTAGGGGGCTATCCACGCAAATGAGTTCCGGATGTTCCACAATCACTTCATAATCATCCGGATTTTCCCAATCACCCCCAAGCAATTCTTCATAGTCCTCGGTATAAAAGCAGTATTCCCGGATTTCTTTTGACCCTCGCATATCAATGATAAGATTTGCAAGCAAATAAATCAAAATTACAATAACTCCGCCAATCAGCAGGTCCCTCAGGATTTTTTTCTCTTTCATAAACAATACCTTTCAAGCGGACATTCGCAATCCGCTTCGCTCCTTGCTCATGAACCGTATCTCAGTGGGGTACTTTTCCCCCCACTGAGATACGG
>R17__coassemble_750_pt1 | contig 12446 bp, 10 predicted proteins | sample R17__metabat2_low_PE_031 | metagenome-assembled genome bin R17 | reverse complement strand
AGGATGAACAAGAAAACTATTCGAGTCAAAGATTGGGTATAAAGTTTTACTATCCTGATGACGAGGATGATGTCGCTAGCTTAATCGTACACGTTCTTCATTGCTATGACGAAGAAGAACAATATTTAAAGGATTTAGAGAATGAGATTGAATAAAAAATAATCTCTATGTTTAAAGTAGATAAGAGGATGGTAAAATATCGAGTACAAATACCGAACGATTTGTTGAGCTTATCTCAGATGCACAAATGGCTTTTCTCAGCGGCAAATACCAAGAATCCTTCACTTTTGCCAAAGAAGCAATATAAACGATGAAGAAATCATCACAACCGATAATCATCCTTTCTATGTACAGGGACGAGGCTTTATTGAAGCAGGAAGTCTTCTTGTCGGCGATAAGCTTGTTAGTGGAAATTTAATGGAGAGAATATGAGTGTAACATATTCAAAAGAGGGATATCCTGATTTTACACCATACAGTCATCCAGAACATTCGAAACCAGTTGAGATAAACATGACTGGTAATAATCATAAGGATTTCAAAGCTGCTAATCAGAAAATTGGACTCAAAGGTTCTAATCCGCCAGAAGGTTATACATGGCACCATATGGAAGATGGAAAGCACATGTTATTAGTAAGATCAGATGTTCATGATGCAACAATTGGAGGATTTCCACATACTGGTGGTGGCTCAATAGTAAGAAACAATTAAGGAGTAATGCTTTATGAAATTATTAAATTCTGTTAGTTCAGTTACTATTTCTTATATAAGTGAATTGGAGAAAAAATTAAAAATTAAGTTCCCTAATGAATTCAAGAATTTTATTATTGAAAATAATGGTGGGATTCCAGAACAAGATATGCTTTTTGATTTTTATGATGAAGTTAGTGAAACAGAAAACACTTCTGTTATACGGAGATTTTTTTCAATTTATGATGATGAAAGAGATGAAAATAGGTACGATTTAGTTAAAATTTACAAAACTATGATTATAGAAAAGGCAATATCGGATAGATTAATTCCAATAGCGGATGATCCAGCAGGAAATCCAATTTGTTTGTCTATTTCTGAAAATGATTTTGGTGTTGTTTATTATTTAAATCATGAATTTGAAGATGCAGATACTGGATTTTTAATTCAAAGTAAAATTTCGGATAATTTTTCACAATTTTTAAAGGATTTATATGAAGATGAATAAAGAAAAAAACATGGTAGAGTTAATTTCAGACTCGCAGATAGCTTTCACCAACGGCAAATACCAAGTCCTTCAATCTTGCCAAAGAAGCAATATAAACGGTGAAGAAATCATCACCACCGATAATCATCCTTTCTATGTACAGGGACGAGGCTTTATTGAAGCAGGAAGTCTTCTTGTCGGCGTATAGTTAAGTCTATAGAAAATACAGTCTTCAAATCAATCCTCGATAATGTTGAGTATTCTTTGAAATTAGAAATTCCTCTTATTGGATAATATTTTTAAGAAAGGCTTAATTTAAGCACGTTAACGGAAATAACTGATATACGTTCTGTTTGGCCACACGAGGCTTTGAACTTCACAACTTGCTGAAAATGAAGAAAGCATTTATAAAGCAAACGTTAAAAAGTGAACCCTAGGGTTCATCGTTAAAAGGTAGGGTTCAGTTTTAAATTTTATAGGGTTCATTTCGGCTGCTTTTCGGAGTATACGAGTGGGCCCTAAAAATCTACTACACGTCTACTCCCCACTGCCGCAATTTGCCGCATTTTGCCGCGATTTGCAAACAAGTGTAACGATAGCCGATTTTAGAGTGGTTTGGAATAGGTGGCAAATCGCGGCAAAACGTGCCGGTTTGCAGCCTTTTAGGAAGGAGAAATCAAGTGCTACGCGTACTTTTTATCTGCCACGGCAACACATTTTTGCCTATTTGGCACAATATGCCTACAGTTTAAAAATCTTCTTCGCTCTTTGTATACAGCCTTGGTACAGGGTAATGGGATGCGACGGGGTTTGGCGGGGTATAGGCCGGCGCACCCCTTCCCCTGTGACAAGGCGTCCGCATATCGTTGTTCAGGACACCCGCATATCGTTGCTCAGAACAGCCTCACATTGTCCTGCCATGACATTCGTCTACCGCAATGTCAAAGTGTCCGATTCTCTCAATCCGTCCAAGTCGAACCCGCAATCGCTTCGCTTGTTGCCCGTAAACATTTATGATCCGATTACATTTCGCAATACACCGATGCCCTCGATTTCACACTCAACTACATCACCGCTCTGCAACCACTTTGGTTCCGCCATTCCCATAGCGACTCCGCCCGGGGTACCGGTCGCAAGAATGGTTCCGGACTGCAGGGTCATTCCCTCACTCAGTTCACTTAAGGCCCGGGTAACAGTCGTCATCATGTAGGAAGTGTTGCTGTCCTGGCGCAATTCGCCATTTACCTTGCAGGTCAAATGAAGCTTCCCTACATCCGCAATTTCATCCTTTGTAACAATACAGGGTCCCATAGGGCAGTAGCCGTCCAGACTCTTGCCGAGATACCACTGCTTGTGGGCATGCTGTACATTTCTTGCGCTGACATCATTTATAATGGTATAACCGAATATTGCTTCCTCCGCCTCTGCCTCTGTGGCATGGAAAAGTTCGCGACGCAAGACAACCGCCAATTCCACCTCGTAATCAAGCTCTTTCACAAACGAATATGAAGGAATCACACCATCCATACCGTTCATGTGGTTGACACGCTTAGAGAAATAAACTGCTGCCTCTTTACGGGTAAAATCCTCAATTTCGATTGTTTCCTGAATATGGGCATCATAATTAACGCCGATGCAGATAACATCCTGCTTCGGTATAGGAATCGGTGCCAGAATTTTTACCTGGTCCGGCTTGTATCCGCAGATTCGGTTCAACCGCTTCACATCCGTAACGATTGCTTTGATATCCTCCAAATCCCGGTCACTGACATCCCGAATTAAATCATTCATGGAATCCACATCATATCCCATCTGCTGAATCAGATAAAATTCTCCATCTGTACCGAGTACTGCCACATGTTCTCTTCCGCTTAACTCAATTGTATAAAAACGCATCTCGCACCTCACCAAAAACATTTGCTTCATCATAACATAAAACCGTACTTTTGGAAAGTACGGTTTTGTGAATCATTATACAAAAGAATCAAGACTCGCCTGCGAGTCCCCAGCGCCGGATTTTGGCATGCGTAAGCATGCATCTTCTTTACAAAATCCGTGCGCATCCTCGCAGAGCGTTTCACTCAGTCGGAGCTTGGACCCCGACTGAGTAGAATTTGTTACTACCCCCACCTACGCTAACGCTTAAAGGTGGAGGATTTCTCCGACTGAGTGAAAGATAATCAACCACCTTTCGGTGGTTGGGCTGGCTTTAACACGGTGCCGGGTTCAAACCCGGTACCGTGCAGGCTTAGAAGCAGCCGTATTCCCGGATACATTATTTCCTGTTTCGGATGCCCTAAAATGCAATTTCTGCCTCCAGCAACATTTCTTCACAATTTTTGCCCACACTGATTCTGTAGGTACCCGGTTCAAGGACAAATGCCCCATTCTCGTACACCTCCAGATAGTGACAGTCAACACTGACTTGAACCTGTGCCGTCTGTCCCGCCGGAATCACTTTCTTGGCGAAACCGATTAAACGTCTTGCAGGCCGGTCATAATCTGAATCCGGCTTGGAGCCGTATATTTGCACAACCTCAGGGACATCATACCCGGATGGATTGGTAAGTGTTACCGTTACGAGAATATGCTTGTGTCCGTCTACAGGTTCTTTTTTCTCAACATGCACCGCATCATAGCAAATATCTGCATAGCTGAGTCCATAGCCAAAGGGATAAAGAATCTTGTCCGAGTTCTCTTTGCTCCGATATAGATAGGTCATGCCGCTCTTTTGAATGTCATACTCATGAATCGAGGGAAAGGGATAATCGCTTGCATACCAGCTGCAGGCACATCTGCCGCTTGGTAATGCCTCACCGGATATAATATGCGCAATCGCCCTTCCAAGCTCCGGTCCGCTATGGGTGGAATAGAGAATTGCCCTGCAGCAATCGGAAAGCCGCTCAATTCCGTAGGGATAGCTTGAAATCATCAAAAGAATCGTATTGCGATTCACCCCGGCGATTTCCTGCACCAATTCCTCCTGCTTGAAGGGCAGACGAATGGAAGGTCTGTCAAAACCCTCTCTGCCCACCTGGGTCGGATGATTTCCATTGCAGATGATACATACATCGGCCTGTTTTGCCAGTTTCTTCGCTCGTTCAAGGCCCGAGGATACCAATTCAATTACCAGAATATCCTCTTCTGTCTGAATACCGGACATGGTATCTCTGCGCCAGTCCGGATGAGCGGTTGCCATTCCGTATCCTTCATCCTCCGCTGCTTTCACAAAACACAGAATGCCGTCCCGAACCACAAGGCTCTGTCTGTCCCATCCCTTAAAGGTAACCGGACGGTTCAGATAGTCTCTGTGTTCCGCGGCAGTTTCATCCAATACTCCTCCGCCAAGGACGCCCGGAGTCAGAATGGGTCTTACAAACCACTGATAGGCATCCTTGCCGTTTGCCTTCAGTACATTGTCCGATTCCTGCAGCATCAGGCCATTGCTCTGACATTTGAAATTCAGATAACCCCAGCCCCAGTCATAGAGTTCCATCACTTCCGCATCTGCTCTGTCTGCATCCATACGCGCAATTCCATCAGAATCCAGCCTTAGATATTTTCCCGTGGATTTTTGAAGAATCCTCACATAGTCTCTTCCGGAATCAGTCAGTATATCGGCCCCGGGATATTGTTCCTCCATTCCCCCACGGACAGTGATATCATAGGAGGATGCCCCGGTGTACCAGTCAAGAAAATTCTCGTCCGCCTGATAACCCAGCAGGGCAAATGTTTTTGTATCTGTTTTTGTATCTGTTTTTGTATCTGTATTTGTATCTGTTTTTGTATCTGTTTTTTCTTCCGCTTCTGTATGTGTCGGTAAATGTGATGCGGACAGAGGTAAAATTCCATCATTTTGAAGCAGAATCACCTGCTCTTCACTCATTTTTAAGGCAAGCCTGCGGTCTGCCCCGGTATTGACATCTGCCATACTGATGTTGGCATAGGGGTCTGTTTCGTCGAACTCTCCAAGCAGAAATCTCAGATAGAGTGTGTCCCGCACCGCCCGGTCTACATCATCTTCCGCCATAAGTCCCTCTGCAAGTGCCTCTCTTGCCGCATCGCCAACCATTTTCGCATCATCAAGCATAATATTGGCACCGGCCTTTAAGGCCATTGCAATGGTTTCCGCATGAGAGGTGGTCAGCTTATGTGCATCCTTAATCTGGGAAAATGCGCCTCCATCACTGACCACAAGTTTCCCGCCCCAGGTGTCCTTCACCATTTTTTGGTTGATTGGGTTGACCAGTCCGGGATAACCATTCAATTGATTGTAGGCCGCCATAACGCCAAAGGCCCCGCCGTCCTCGATAGGCTTCCGAAATACTTCATAATAATATTCCTGCAGAAGTTTCTCCGGTACAATTGCATTGTAGCTTGCCCGGTTGGTTTCAGCATTATTACAGATAAAATGCTTCAGTAAGGGAAGTGCCTGTTTCACAGGCCCCTCACCTGCAATCCCTCTCGTATAGGCAGAGGCAAGGGTTCCTGTCAGGCAAGGATCTTCCCCATAACCCTCTTCATGTCTGCCCCAACGGATGTCACGCTCCAAATCCACTGTAGGTCCAAAGCCGAACAGGGACTTATTCACTGTGTTATAATAGGCCCTGCTTTCACGACCCGCAACACAGCCTGCCTCGAAAATCAATTGTTCATTGAACGTGGAAGCAATTCCGATTGTTTGGGGCAATACCGTACAGTATTGCGTTTCATCATGGGAGGACCAGCCTCTTGCGTATTCTGTTCCGATATATCGTTCCCGTATTCCCAATCGTTCAATTGCCTGCTGGTCACCGCTTAAAAGACCGATTTTTTCTTCGACGGTCAATTCCGCAAGCAGCAATTCTACCCGTTTCTCAATTGCAAGTCCAGTATCCTTAAAATCCATTCTGCCACCTTTCCGGCAATTCGCATTGCATAGCAATTTTTATTGCGAATTGCGTCTTGACTCATACATAAAATCAGTATATGGAAAAACCAAATCTTTTGTTAGGAAATTTCTACTTAAAAATCGTCAAATTAAATCAATTGCTATGGCACAAGCTTTTCAATCTTCAAAGACTCGCGAATTCCTATCGGAATTTGCTCGTTAAAAAATTCCAGCTTCGCAGCTGATGCTTCGGGGATTGAACCCCGAAGCAATAAAAGCGGACATTCGCACTCCGCTTCGCTCCATGCTCATGAACCGCCGGCCGCTTTGCGGCCTCCTCAGCGGGGGCTTTAACCCTACTGAGGAATCAGTCCCCCGCCTCTAAGCCGCGGAGGCGAAGGCGGGGGACTGATTTGCAGTTCAAAAAGCTACCCCTGAGCTTTCGCTCTGGGGATATCTTTTTATTTTTTATAATCAGCATCTGTCCTACCATTTTCCTCTCACAAGCTGAGACATGGTCTTTTGACTGATCAGCCGGACAGGAACCCAGGCGGACAGCACAATCACGAGCAATGAGAGCGCGATGCATGGAAGCAAGCCGTATTTCATAACTGATTCGACAATTGCTTTTACCTCAAACAAGTGATATCCATAAATTTTCGTGATGTAGAACAGAAGGCCTGCCGTCGCCAAAATCAGCCCAAATATGTACTTAACTGCATTTTCAGCAATGAGCATCCATGCCAGATCCCTCTTCGACATACCATTTACCATGTATATGCCCAATTCATTTCCACCGGCAATCACCGTCAGTAACTGAAATACAATATACAACACAATCACCATGAACATTCCCATGACGCACATAGGCAGCATAAATGTACGCATGCTTTTGCAATTGTTGCTTTTTACGGAATTCGAATCCTCTAAGGTTGAAATCATCAAATCCGACACCCCATAGGATTGGGCTAATTCCATAATATCGGCCTCCGCTTCCTCCATCGTAACAGAATCAGACGGTCGAAAAAAGATTGGCCTGGAATAGTAGTCCGGTTCTGCAATGATTGCGCACATATTATCCAATGAATATACGGTACCGGGCTGGATACCAATTGAATTTGCATACAAATCCGTATAAAGCATGTGGGTATTTTCTTTAAATATTCCGCATACAATTGCTTTCGTCCCTCCCAGATCAATTTCACTACCAAGAGGAATATTTCTGTAATTATAACCCAAATAAACAGGATAAGTCACTTTATCAAGTAAATTGCTGTCAGGTATAGTTCCTGCATACAACTGTTCAGAGAGATTGCACAAATCAAATGCATAAAGGCCAATAACCACCTCCGGAATATACCTTTCTCCGAAATAGCGCACCTCAGAACAATTTGTCCTGCATATCTCCCATATAGTATTATTCATATCCGATTCATCCAAATACAGATATCCGAGTGCCGCACATCCAACCGTCTGTATAGAATCCAGTCGCATCATATCTTCCATAAACGATTCACTCAGCATCACAGGAAGAATCCCCACCTGTTCCGGTTCACAGCCTGTTACATATTTCACCTGTGCCGAATTATAAAGCGGAATTGTCATATAAGCAATCATAAGAAGCATCAATACCGACATAACCATGCTCAGAACTACTGCAACACATGTACGAAGCATTTTTGAGTTTAAACGAATAAACAGATAATGTAATTTATTTTTTATATTCATGCCGTTACCCTATAAGGAAGCGCTTGCTGAAGATTTTTGTATATTTGGCGCTGTTGAAAATGTCGTTTGTGAGGAACTGCTGTAATACACACCAGCATTTATTTTTTTAGCAGTCGTATTTCCTGATGAAGAATACGTTGTCTGTACATACATTTTATGCTCAGCTATGTTATTGTAAGAGCTTCCTGTTCCAAAACAGTACCCGGGATTTGGTATTGCAAGAATATTTGCTCCGCTAAAAGTATATGAGTACGGTCGAATCAATGGATTTGATGTAATCGAACCGGTTCCGCTCAACCAATAATCTGTCTGTGATGCACAGTAAAGAGTCTGAATATTTGCCACAGCAGTGGCAGCCTCAGCAAAAATTATCGTCCCCACACCACATATCAGAATGAAAAACAAACATATACACTTTTTCATGCACTTTGAAAACATTTTCTTCTACCTTCCTATATATGAAATAATTTTCTCCCATTCCGTTTCCTTGAAAAATGTGTTTTCCTCTGCCATTATTCTGCTGCCTTCAGTTCCTGTGCAAGAGCACATCGCAATATGCGTATAAAGGGAATAATTGCTGACGAAATAACCATGACCGGCATCACCAAAAGGAATATTCCGAAACCGTTTTTGTAAATTTTAAACAATTTTGATATTCCCAGCCCCGGAATAACTGCATACAGGAGCAGAAGAACAAATGTGATTGGAATCAAAGCGAGAAGCATATACAGCAATAGTCTCCACATAATATGCCCTGCAATCGTCAGATTGTTTTCACCGCACATCTTCCTTACAGCCCACTCATAAGTGTGCATTCTGCCCCACAATCCGGATAGTGCAATTACAGCAACCAGACCATATAAAAGGAAAAGTATAAAAATCATCTCTTCCAAACCATTTCTGGCAGAAAATACATATCCCTGTTCATTATCCCAATAATCATATTGGTAAAGCTCCGCCTCTCCGGCACGGTCAATAATCCATTCCTTCAGCCATTCGGTATCATATTCCGTAACTGCATTGCTTTTCCATTTTATACTTTTTATATAGCCATCTCCATATGTATCCAATGCACTGAGCAATTCATCCCGCAAAGAAGTCACGATAATTCGCCGATCCACGTCGCTGTAGGTATCTGCAGATAAGATTCCCTTTACCAGGCATTCCACACCATCCACCTTCAGAAACAGGTGCTCTTCCCGTTCTTCGACCAGATACCGGATTCCCTGTCCGATATAAACCTGAGGGTATTCCTCATATCCCTCATCTGTATAGGTAACCAGTAACTGTTCCGACGGTGTTTCCTTTATCCGTAGCCACACGAAAATTGTGTAAAATTCCACCGCGGAGTCTCCTGCTTTCCCACCGGTATCCCATTGCAGAATCCCCTTGTCAATTTCCGGCAGGTCATAATATGCGTCCTTTACGGTAATTGTATTCGTACTCCATGTATATGCAATTTCATTTTGATAAGTTTCTGCATCCTTTACGGAATATACCTCCCGGTAACGATTCCTTCCTATCATCAAAAAGAATACCAGTATAAGAATCAATCCGTAGGATAAGATAAAAAGAGCAGACAAGAGACGCTCATTTTTCCACATTATTTTCAAATATTTCGTCATACCCTGTATTTTCCCACCTTCATCACAAATGAAACCATTGACATTTTCCTTTGTAAAAAACGCCGCAGATGAAATAACAATCTGCGGCGTAGAAAAGCAATTTTGTATTAAGATTTTAGGGATTAAACGCAGCCCTGAGCCTTCATAGCTTCTGCTACCTTTAAGAAACCTGCGATGTTGGCACCTGCCATGTAGTTGCCTTCCATGCCGTATTCCTTAGCAGCCTCGTCACAAGACTTGAAGATATTCTTCATGATGCCGTGCAGCTTCTCATCAACCTCTTCGAAGGTCCATGAAAGTCTCTCTGAGTTCTGGCTCATTTCAAGACCTGATGTTGCAACACCACCGGCATTTGCAGCCTTAGCAGGTCCGTAAAGAACACCATTTGCAAGGTATACATTGATTGCTTCCGGAGTAGAAGGCATGTTAGCACCCTCTGCTACTGCGAAGCAGCCGTTTGCTACAAGAGCCTTAGCGCTTTCTTCGTTGATTTCATTCTGAGTAGCGCAAGGAAGAGCGATATCACAGGGAATTGTCCAGATGCCTGAGCAGCCTTCTGTATAAGTAACACCCTGATGAGAAGTTCTCTCAACATATTCCTTGATACGTCCTCTCTCAACTTCCTTGATCTGCTGAACAAGAGGAAGTTCGATACCGTTGGGATCGTAGATATAACCGTTGGAATCTGAAAGTGCAATAACAGTTGCGCCAAGTGCGGTAGCCTTCTGTGTAGCGTAGATTGCTACATTACCGGAACCGGAGATAACAACCTTCTTGCCCTCGAAGGACTTGCCGTTTGCCTTCAGCATTTCATCTGTGAAATAGCAGAGACCGTAACCGGTTGCTTCTGTACGTGCAAGTGAACCGCCGTAGGTAAGACCCTTACCTGTAAGAACGCCTGTGAACTCATTTCTGATTCTCTTGTACTGACCAAACATAAAGCCGATCTCACGAGCGCCTGTACCGATGTCACCTGCGGGAACATCACAGTCAGCGCCGATATGCTTGCAAAGTTCTGTCATAAAGCTCTGGCAGAAACGCATAACTTCTGCATCAGACTTGCCCTTGGGATCGAAGTCTGAACCACCCTTGCCGCCGCCCATAGGAAGGGTTGTAAGGGAGTTCTTCAAGATCTGCTCGAAGCCGAGGAACTTGATGATACCGATGTAAACAGAAGGATGAAGACGGATACCACCCTTGTACGGTCCGATTGCTGAGTTGAACTGGATACGGAAACCACGGTTTACCTGAACCTTACCGTTGTCATCAACCCACGGAACACGGAAGATAATCTGACGCTCCGGTTCTACGAAACGGTCAAATACACCTGCTTCAATTAAGTCAGGTCTTCTCTCTGCAACAACATCGAGAGATTCGAAAACCTCTGTTACTGCCTGGATGAATTCCGGCTCACCCGGATTTCTCTTCTTTACTGTTTCCAGTAAGTTCTTTAAATACTCGTTTTTCATGATACACTTTTCCTTTCGTATTTGATATCACACACACATCTCCCATTGTAGACATCTTCCCTTAAAAAATCAATAGGAAATTTCATTCATTTTTGATTTATCCGTATTTTTCCATCAAAAAAATCAACCGCGATTTCATTCATTTTTCATCTGTTCGTATTTTTCCGTCAGATACATCCATCTGTCCATCTTCTCTTCGAGAAGTGTCTCTGCCGCTTCCTTTTGGGCGGTCAGTTCACTTAAACGAACAAAATCGGTGGTGTTTTGTCCGATTTGGGCATCCAGGCTGCGGATTTGCTCCTCAAGCCCTGCAATCACTTCCTCAATGGTATCCCAGTCCTTCTGCTCTGCAAATGTAAATTTCACCCTCTGCTGATGGGTGTTGGCATATTTTTCCCGATTCTCCCGGGAGCCTTTGGCCTGCTCCTCCCCGAAGGTCTGCTCTCCCCTGCCTGCCTCATCCAATGCAGCATGTTCCGACGCAAGCTGTCTTTCCATGTCCCGCACCAGAAAACAGTCACTGTAATTTCCCTCAAACTGTCTTAAGCTTCCCCCGCCTTCGAACCAAAACAGCCGCTTTACGATTCTGTCTAAGAAATACCTGTCATGGGAAACCGTAATTACAATACCGTCAAATGAATCCAGGTAATCCTCCAGAATGGTAAGTGTTTTAATATCCAAATCATTGGTGGGCTCGTCAAGAATCAGCACATTGGGGGCTTCCATCAGAACCCTGAGGAGATTTAAGCGTTTCTTCTCCCCGCCGCTTAAATTCGCGATTTTCGCATATTGCTCCTCCGGCGGAAACAGGAACCGGTCTAGCATAACGGAGGCGCTTATGAGTCCTTCCCGGGTTCTGACATATTCCGCAGTATCCCGGATGTAATCAATCACCCTGCTCTCCGGGTTCATATAGGCAACACCCGCCTTGGGGGAATTTTCAAATTCCTGGGAATAATAGCCGATTTTTACAGTCTGACCGATGGTAACGCTTCCCCCATCCGGTTCAATTATTCCCGCAATCAGTTTCATCAGCGTAGTCTTGCCGCTGCCGTTTTCCCCGATAAAACCGATTCTGTCCCCTTTTAGGAAAATGTAAGAAAAATCCCGAATCAGCATTTGGTCATATCCCTTGCTTACATGAGACAATTCTATGGTGGTTCTGCCCAGCCTGCTGCTTACGGAAGACAGCTCCACGCTGCCATCCCGCTTCGGGGCTCTTCGATTCTTCAATTCCTCGTACCGCTCTAACCTGGCCTTCTGCTTGGTGGAACGGGCCTGAGCCCCTCTTCTCACCCATGCAAGTTCATTGCGCAGCAGATTCTGCTGTTTTTTCCAGGTGGCGTCCTCCATGGTCTCCCGTTCCGCTTTTTTCTCCAGGTAACCGCTGTAATTGCTGTCATAGCGGTATAATTTCCCATGGTCGATTTCGACAATCCTGTTGGTTACGGCATCCAGAAAATACCGGTCGTGGGTAACCAGCACCAGTGCACCTCTGTAATCTCTTAAATATCCCTCCAGCCATTCTGCCGCATCACTGTCAAGGTGGTTGGTCGGCTCATCTAAAAGCAGCAGGTC
>R17__coassemble_735_pt1 | contig 12651 bp, 11 predicted proteins | sample R17__metabat2_low_PE_031 | metagenome-assembled genome bin R17 | reverse complement strand
TTTCATTGGGGATTCCGTGGGTTGCCCACCTGGTATGTCCGATACCGCAGCAGCCCGATAAGCTTTTGCCCTCATCTGTCTTCTCAATCAGATTCTTCAGTTTTCCGGTTGCTTTCACAACCTGAATCTGCTGACTGCCGTCTCTGACCGCAAGCCCCGCTGAATCATATCCTCTGTATTCCAATTTTGACAAACCGGACAGTAAAATCGGGGCTGCAGCCCGAAATCCGGTAAAACCAACTATTCCACACATAATTTTCAATCTCCGTTGTTTTATTCAGTAAGCAGCCGCTTAGGCCCGGTAAAGCGGACATTTACAATCTGCTTCGCTCCTTGCTCATGAACCGCCGGCTGCTTCGCAGCGAATGATATGGGGATTGCCCCAGAATCATCCAAAAGCTGCCCCAGAACGAAAGTTCATGGGATATCTTTTTATTTTTATACTACTCTTCATCCGTTAACACAATCTCTTCCTCTTCCGTTACAGGAAGACCCGCGTCTGATGTGCCGCCAACCATTGTCTCATAAAATGTCATCTGAACCGTGGTGGTGATATAGGAATCTTCATAATTGCCCGTGCCTGTTACACGGAATGTATAATTATTCTCATAATCCACAGTAGTAATCAGATTCCGGTACTGGCTTTCATGAAGGGCTTCGATAATTCCCCTGGCAGTTTCATAATCATAGGTTTTAAAGCGAATGCTGATGCCCCTGCGAATCGTGTCACTATCTCTGGTTACATCTGAAAAATTAATGGTGTACTCTTCCGCATCCGCAAGAATATCATTCAGTTCCCGTCTTTCTTCCTTTACATTGTTGTAGCTTGCCATATAGGAAGTATCTCCGGAGGCTTCAATTGCGGCGATTTCCGCCTCCATCCCCTCCAGCTTTGCAATTTTATTGTCGATTGCATCCAACTCCAGTTCCAATTCTGCCTTTTCCGCTTTCGCAGAGGCCATGGACCGTCTGCAGGGTCTGTCTACCGCAAGATAGTAGACAAAGCTCAGAATAATCACCACCAGCACAACCAAAACCGCTTTTTCTTTCCATGTGAAGTCTCTGCTCATGAGTTTCATTCTTCCGCACCTCCCTCTTTAAGAATCGGCAGACTCTGTATCTGAATCTGTGCCTGACTCTGTACCCGACTCGGTATTCGCATCCGTGTCAGCACCTGTGGTCTCTGTTTCGTCTGAATACAGGTAAATGGTAACCTGGGCGGTTACTGCGGAAGTGCCGGACTTGCCATCATCTGTAGCAGTTGTTACAGTACAGTAATATACCATATCCTCCTGCTCCAGGTCCGCTGCAATCAGGTTAATGTCCTGCAATGTAGCGCCCTTCATCGGCATGGTAATGGTATTTCCGTCAATCGTAAAATCCGAAACCTCTGTCTTCGAGAATACATCCCTCTCCAGCATCTCTATGATTTCCATCCGGTCGCGGAGCGCCAACTCATCCTCCGTCATGCCGCTGTAGGTATAATGGGCATATTTGGAATTGGTATCACTGAATGAATCAATCGTATCCAATCCCTCATCCACCTCAGCCTGCAGAGCATTGACCTCTCTTTTGGCCTTCTGTACCTTGGAAATTCTGTCCGCAACCGCAAATTTCGAGAAAATCGCTGCTGCAAGAACGATAATCACAACCCCTACAATCGCAGCGGGGACATTCATTTTTTTCGTTCCATAGCCGGCCAGATTAATCTGTTTTTTATCGGTAATCTGTTTTGATACGGTCTTTTTCGTATTTGCCATAACTGCCTCCATGTTCTGTCATTTCAGGAAGTAACCTCTGTGAGATGTCCTGTTATTCGCAATTCGCCATCAGCGCAGCTGATTTTAATTGTAAATCGTTTCTTGAAGCAACTCCGTTGATTTTTGCACTGTCTCAATACAACGCAATCCCCGCGGCTTCTGCTGCAATTGCTGCCTGTTCACCGGCACCGGTAGGCAGGAGTTCCTCTGCGCTGTGCAGAGTTCCCTCGATTGCTCCCTCTAACTGCGATACCAGATTGGTAATCTTCGCACCGCCGCCGATACAATAGAAATCCTTCAGTTCACTCTCCGGATTGGAAAACTGGTAGAAATGGATGGTTCTCATCAGCTCCACCACAATATTTTGGAAAGCGGATGCAATCGCAGGCTTTTCGCAGCAGCTGTCATAGTTCGAGGAAATGTAGGTATGAGCCAAATGCACATCTACATTGTATTCATTGGAAACCAGATCATCAATTAATGACAGACCGAATTCCTGCACACGGGTCGTCTGGTGTACATCACCCCGAAATACATGAACTCTGATATTCTGGTAACCCAAATCAATAATGCAATATTCTTTATCCTTTGCAAATCCCTTTGAATTACGCAAAAGGTTTCGATAGGCAGATACGGAAGGTGCTGCCATGTCCAGTTTCATCCCTGCCTTTCTGACCATCTCACGAACCGATTCAATCAATTCAACCGGTGTAGCTGCAGCCATCAAATCCATGGATTCCTCATCTGTAGAAATCGCAGCATAGTCAAAGGCATATTTCTTCAATTCATCTGTAATATAATCCCTGAATTCATAAGGAAGATTTTTCTGCAGCTGGTCCGGTGTCATAATCGGCATAGACACATTTCTGACAAATGTAACCTCCTCATTGAGACAATATGAAGCGGAATTGCTGTGTATACCGGCTTTTTTCATCATAGAGCGGAGCTGTTCCCCCATAGCCTCCGGCGATACCACTCTTCCTTCTTTCACCATCTTCTCCGGACAGGCTTCTACGGCAATTTTGGCAATCCGACCGTTTTTAACCCATACCAGCTTGATATGGTCATATCCAATATCGATTCCAACTGTATTTTTCGCCATTGTCTACCTCCATTTATCAACATTTAATATCGTAAAAGCGGACATTCGCACTCCGCTTCGCTCCATGCTCATGAACCGCTTATTCAATGCAGTCTCCCCGCCAGAGCGTGTCTTTTTCCCAATAAGCCACATGGTCCTCGTCCACAAAGCAATAATAGACCACTTCATAATTCTCAAGTCGATAGTAGACCAGAGTTCCCTTATTCTCGTACCCCATCGTGGTGGCCGTTCCCCGCTTAAAGCTCAAATCTTCATCCGTAGCTTCAGCTGTCAGTTTTGCACCATTTAAGGTAACCTCAATTGCATCCGGTTCATCCTCTTCGGCCGGTTTCAGATTTCCGACATAATCCTCAATCTGTCCCAGTACATAACCCGCATTCAGTCTGGTACGCAGGCAGTCATCCGACTCATGCAGGCCGCATGTAATCTCATAAGCGCCGCCCTTGGCGGTTTCATCAATCAGATATACGGTACCGCCTCCGGGACACAAATCGGTAAAACCAAGCATTGCATAAGCCGCCGTCCCAACGGCTTCCTGACCGGTCATATCCCCGCCCCGATTAATATATTCGTAAATTACCTGGCGTTTGGCTGAGTCCATAGCACTCATACAACCGATTTTATCCTGTTTTTTCTTATAGGACTGAAACACGGGAATGCCGATTGCAATCAGGGCAAGAATGACCGCAAGAATTACCAAAATGATAATTACCAGCGAATAGCCGGCAGTTCGTCTGCTTCTCATTCCTACTCCCTTCTTTCCAAATCCGCTATATCCCAATTTTACCTCAAAATCCTATATCTCAAATCTTCACTGTGTCCCGCTATTGCCCGGCTTGTCACAGCGTTTTCCTTGTTTCCGGATGCATTTGACCATCCGATGCCCTTACATAACACCATACAGCTGGAAAATTGCAACATAAATCGCAACTACAATAAATCCCGCAAAGGCGGCTAAGAATACCAGAATCGTCGGTTCGAGCTTATTCATGGCATCTGCAATCGCCATATCCAACTCTGCGTCGTAATATTTCGCAACCGTATCCAGCGTTTTTTCCAGTTCACCGGTCTCTTCGCCCACCGCCGTCATATCATTTAAGATATCCGGCATGATTCCTGCCTCCTTCAGGCTGTCGCCTAAGTTACCGCCGGCCTCCAGCTTACCGGCAAGCTTGCCCACCTCCTGGCTGATATAATAATTGGAAATTACCCTGGAGGTAATGGAGATGCATTTGGTAAGGGACACCCCGGATGCCAGCATGGTAGTCATGGTATTGGCAAATTCACTGGCTGCAGTCAGGGTAAATATATTGCCCATTACCGGAATTTTGAGCTTCAGCTGACCAATCTTCAGTCGTCCGGTCTCGGTATTCTCGTAAAGCTTATATACCAGAATGATAACTGCCGCAACCGCCGCAATCACAAAAATGTAATTCTTAACGAAATTCGAGGCTCCGATTAAAATCCTGGTAATCAAGGGCAACTCAGTGCCATAGCTTGCAAACAGCTCCGTAAAGGTCGGGACAACAAATACCATCAGCACAATGACTACCACAATTGCAACAACTACAACGAAGGCGGGATAAGCGAGAGCCTGCCCGATTTTGGCCTTCATCTTGGTCTGTTTGTCATAGTGACGGTACATACTGTCAAATGCCTTATCCACATTACCGGATTCCTCTCCGGCACGGATGGTCTCAATAAAGGTGACCGGAAAAAGCTTTTCGCCTCTGGCCTCCAAAGAATCCGCCAGCCCCCGGCCGGCTTCCACATCATCTGCAACCTTGGTGAGAATTCCCTTCAACTTCTTATCGGTTGTTTTGTCTGCAATCAAATGACAGGTTCTGCCGATAGATACGCCGGCATTGAGAATAATGGCAAACTGACTGCACATGACCGTAAACGCCTTGGAATTCAGCTTATTGCCGCCGATTTCCATATCCAGAATGCCTTTTTTCTTTTCTTTTACTTCGGAAATTGACAGAACAATATCACAAGTCTGCTTGATTCTGTCCACTGCATCCATCTCATCAAAGGCTTCAATAATTCCGTTTACCTTGGCTCCGTTTTTGGATAGTGCCGAATACTTATATGCTACCAATCCTTCTCACTCCTTTATTCAGTAAAAGCGGACATTCGCACTCCGCTTCGCTCCATGCTCATGAACCGCCCACATAGGACTTGCCTTTTGCGGATTCATCAAAGGGCATTCTTGCCCACGTAGGTCTTGTCTTTTGCAAAATGCAGTGCCTGGTCTCTGGTAATCTGCCCGCCTCTGACCAATTTTACCAAAGCCTGGTCCATGGTCTGTCCGCCGAGATTACCGGAGGTTGCAATGGCATTGGCGATTTGGGGTGTATTGCCGCTTCGAATCAGATTGCGAATTGCATCCGTTACCAGCATCAACTCCACCGCAAGTGCCCGTCCCGTAAGTTTTTTGGGAACCAGCTGCTGGGTCACAACCGCCTCAAGTACCATGGACAGCTGCAGTCGAATCTGTTGCTGTTCGCTCTCCGGGAAAACCTGCACGATACGGTCCACTGCATCCGATGCCGAGCCGGTATGCAGTGTTCCGAATACCAAATGCCCGGTTTCCGCTGCGGTAATTGCCGTTTCAATCGTGTCATGGTCACGCATTTCACCAATCAGAATGACATCCGGGTCTTCACGAAGAGAAGCACGCAGTCCCTGGGAAAAACTTTCCGTATCTTTTCCCACCTCCCGCTGGTTAATCGCACACAAATCCGGTGTATAGATGTATTCAATCGGATCCTCAAGTGTTACGATATGATTCTTTCTGGTATGATTGATTCTGTCTAACAGAGCCGCCAAGGTGGTGGATTTACCGGAACCTGTTTCACCGGTAATCAATACAATCCCCTTGTGCAGATTGGCCAGCTGGTAAACCGACTCCGGCAGGCCCAGGCTCTCAAGATCCGGTATCTTATCCCGAAGCAGTCTAAGTGCCACAGAGGGGATTCCCTGCTGTTTGAAAATGTGGATACGACAGCGGATTCCTTCAATGGTTGCCGCGGAATCCAGCTCTCCTACCTGTTCAAAGGTCTCATAATCTCCATTTGACAGGAACTGCGCCAGCTGGATACAGTCATCCGGAAGCATCAAGGCATCGGTCATATTTTCGAGTTGTCCGTCAACTCTGTATTTTACAGGAAGTCCCGCAATAATATGGATGTCGGATGCGCCATCCTTCTTGGCCTTGCTGACCATTTCCTCTAATGTCATTACAATCTCACTCATATCATCCTCATTTATGACAAACAGTCAATATTGTCCTTTATCAGTTGTCTTCATTTATAACACACAGGCAATATCGCCTTTTATCAGTTGTCTTCATTTATAACACAAGCAATATTGCCTTTATCAATCGTCTTCATTGGTCACGCGCAGGATTTCATCTACTGTCGTGATACCTTCCCGAACCAGACGCACTGCATTTTCTCTCAGGCTTACGAAATCAGTTTTCTCCAGATATTCCTCCATATCCTTCCGACTCCTGCCTTCGTTAATCATATGCCGCATTTCCTTGTTCACATTCAGCATCTCGAAGACACCGATTCGTCCCCGATAGCCGGTATTAAAGCATTCTGCGCAGCCCTTGCCCTTATAAAGAAATGTGGTTTCAGAACGGTTCACGCCGATTGCCTCAAGTTCCTCGTCCTCCGGGACATAGGTCATTCTGCAGTTAGGACAGATTTTACGAACCAGACGCTGGGAAATAACACCTCTGAGTGCAGTTGAAATCAGGTAGGGAGCAACTCCGATATCCTGCAGACGCTCAACTGTCCCAAGGGCATCATTGGTATGAATGGTGGAAAGAACTACATGGCCGGTAATAGCGGACCGCATGGCAATATCCGCCGTCTCACCGTCACGGATTTCACCTACCGCAATAATGTCCGGATCCTGTCTCAAAATAGAACGCAGACCGGATGCAAATGTCATTCCCACCTTGTCATTAATCTGCACCTGATTGATTTGTTCAATGTTATATTCCACCGGGTCTTCCAATGTCACTAAATTGACGCTTTCCGTGTTCAATTCATTGATCATGGAGTACATGGTGGTGGATTTACCGGAACCGGTGGGGCCCGCAATCAATATCACACCGCTCCTGCAGTGAATCATTTTCTTATATTTTTCAAGGTCTGAACCGTTTAAACCGATTGTCTCGGTGTTAATTCTGTCTCCGGACTTATCCAAAAGTCTTGCAACGATTTTTTCCCCATATACTGTGGGGAGAGTTGAAATACGAAGGTCGATATCCTTATCTCTGACCTTGACATTGAATCGTCCGTCCTGAGGAATCCTGCGCTCCGAAATATCCAGCCCCGCCATAATCTTAATACGGGAAATAACGGAGGACTGCAGATTTTTCGGCACGCTTAATATGTTGCGCATAATTCCGTCTACACGCATACGAACCTGTAAATGTTCTTCTCTGGGTTCTAAGTGAATATCGGAGGCATGCTCGGTAATGGCACGCTCAAGGATAGAGTTGACCAACCGAACCGTAGGGGCTGCATTTGCCGCATCCGCATCCAGCTTATTGGTTGCAAATGCTGTCTCTGCGACCTCAGGTGTTTTTACCTCACGCTTCATTTCCTCGATGGCTTTGGCTGCACCTTCATTTCCGTAAAGGACCTGGATGGCATGCTCTACGGATGAGGTTCTGGCCAGCATGGGCACAACCTTCTTACGGACAGCCTTGCGGACTTCCTCCATGGCATAGAAGTTCATGGGATCCGCCATAGCCAGATACAATTCATCCTTCTGAATCTTCACGGGAACAACCGTATACTGCTTGGCAATATTCTTAGGAACCACCTGGGCCATCTCAACAGGAATATTGGTCTTCGTCAAGTCAATAAACTCAATACCCAGCTGCATCTGAAGCGCTTCCATCAGTTGGTCTTCCGTAATGATACCATTATTGATCAATACAGAACCCAGTCTTGATTTGGTACCCTTCTGCAGAGCCAGTCCTTTCTCCAAATCTTCATTCGTAATTGCTCCGGCTGCCACCAACAGCTCGCCTAATCTTTGATATGCCATATTCGTACTCCGTCCTGCCGCTGTCTGCATTTGAGAATAATCTGTCTCGGTTTTCTCGCCTGTCTCATTTATTCCGTTTTTACCCGACGCACCACCCAAATACAGTCACGACTTGTCATTCCGCCTTCATAATATTTGACAAAAATGATAGAATTCGATAGTTACACATCGTTAATTTTAACAAAAGCAGTCATAAATGTAAAGTAAAATAAATCTATAATATATAAAGTAATATCATGCCTGATGCACCCTGTAATACTGGCATTTCTTATGCAGAGCAAATCATATTGCGAAGCGATTTTTCATGTAATTTGCGACTTGACTCGACCCTGTCGAGTCGCTTCCATAGCACACACTTTTCTCTATTTGGCACAATCGCACCGTATATTCATCCCCCCGCATCTTCATCATCCCCGGGAAATCATCAAAAAAAGAGGCTGTCTCATCGGAGACAGCCTCTTTCTGCCGGGGTGCAATACCCCATCATTTCATTTTCACTCTGCTATGAAATACATCAATTAGATGTAGATGTAATCTTACTCTCTACTTCAATACCATCAATTGTAACCTTACCTGTACTAGAGTCGTACTTAATTTCAGAAGAAACAGTAGACTTGATACCATCTCCAACCTTAACACCGCCGATATCCTCGATGTTGGTATTCTGCCAGTCTTCAACCTTCTGTGTCTTCGCAACAGTTGCGGTAATATCTTTTGTTCCGTCGTTAAGTGCTGCTGCTACAACTTCTGCGTATGCAGAACGAACATTTGCTGCATCTGTTGCTTCTCTGGAATTTTCAAGCTGTGTGGTGAAAATCGGAATTGAGATTGCTACCAATACAGCGATGATTGCTACTACGATTAAAAGTTCTGCAAGTGTAAAGCCCTTATTATCCTTTTTCATAATTTTGTTCTCCTTTCATCTATGAGATGTATAGTGCTTCTTGCTATGTTTAGATGGTAGCATATCAAAAGCTTTCATACAAGGCAAAATATAAGAAAGATTATAAACTAATTGTGAATTAGGTGTAAATCAGTCTATTTTTTGATATTTCTTTGTGCATTTTGACGAAAATATATTCTTTATTTACTCTTCTCATCCCATTGTTTCCAAACCATCTTCCCTTTTCAGAATGTCAACCGTATGCGCACAGGCACCAAGCAGTTCCGGACGTTCACAGGTCAGCAGGTGGTATTCCATAAACTTTTCAAAGGTGTCCTCATCCATCTCCTTCAATTCTGCACGCATATAGTCAGCCGCTCCATCCGCCGATATAAGTTTTACCCGCTGCAATCCTGCATTTGCATTAAAATCCGCAATTTCTTCCAGGCGGACATAATCATAGAGCATTTCTTCATTGCTGTGACATTTGTACAGGTCATCCAGGCTTCCGTTCGCCAGACACTCCGCCACATGCCCTTCCTTGAATGCGTAGGTTAAAACACAATATTCATTCATCAGATAGGCAACCATGATATATCCACCCTTCTTCGTCACCCTCCTTGCTTCCCGCAGGGCCTGTATCTTCTCTTCTCTCGTGTAAAGATGATACATGGGTCCGAACAGCAGAGTCAAGTCAAATGTCTCATCCGCAAACCGCTTCAGCTTCAAGGCATTTCCCTGATAGGCCTGAAAACAAAAATCGCCGTTGTGGGAATTCTTGTCTGTATTCTCTCCCCGCTCCAATTGTTCAAGATATTGTCTCGCATGCAGCTTCATAATTCCCAAATTATAGCGGACCAATTCCACTGCAGTGACATCATAGCCCTCCTTTGCAAGAGCAAGACTGTAAGCCCCTGTCCCGGCTCCGATTTCAAGGATTTTAAGGGATTTTTTCGCCTGTGCCTTCCCCAATTTTCCCAGACAGTCATGGATATATTTCATAGTTGTACGATATTCCACCTGACCGTGTCTGCGTTCCAGGCGTTTATCTTCATTGAATTTGTTATAATGCTCTTCCAGTTTTGTCATATCATCCCTCATTACAGATTGATTATGTTCAAATGTTTTGATGTCAAACTCACAACCGCTTCGCTTGTTGCTCATTAAAAGATGGCTGTTTTCAAGCCTGCGCGGTACCGGGCTCAGGCCCGGCACTGTGCCAAAGATACCCCACCACCTTTAGGTGGTGGGGTATCTTTAATCTTTTCAAAGACTCGCGAATTCCTATCGGAATTTGCTCGTTAAAAAATTCCAGCTTCGCAGCTAATGCTTCGGGGATTGAACCCCGAAGCATTCCAAAAGCTACCCCGGAGCTAAAGCTCAGGGGGTAGCTTTTTATTTTGGCATCATCAGTAGCTCTCTGCTACCTGGTTTACCAGCATCAAAGCCTTCACGAGAGGCCCGAGTTTTTCCGTATCCTGCATAGCTGCACAGTAGGACTCAACACTATAGCGAATCACACTGCTGACAGGCTGGTTCTCATTTTCTTCTGTTACAACATACACATAATATACAGTATCCAGTTCAGAAAACATAACAGGATATACTGCATAGGAATAATCTGCTCCCTCTACGCTCACAATATCCACATATTCCTTTGCATACGGAAGTACATTCAGCACTCCGGAGCTATCATATGCATATTTTGCAATTGCAAGCTGCATTCCTTCCTCGGCATCGGAAATTTTAAATCTGAGTTTTACTCCTTCGTCCAACAGAAGATTCGCTGCCGATATCGTTGCCGTATCTCCCCCATTACTGATTAGCTTTGTCTGGTTGCGCAGGGTACTCAGCTCTGTAACAGCATCCTCCAGCCCATTGATTGCAAGATTGTCTGTCTCATAGTTCCTATAAGTCTGGGCTGCAGCCCCGTAATTGAGAACAGCCGCCACAAGTGGCTTATAGGTATCTTCATCCAGTTCCAGCAGGGAATCCATGTATGAGCGGATACTGGTTTTGTAGGTTTCGCCTGTATAAGTTTTCCCATTGTGAACTCCGGACAGGGTTACATCAATCTCATCCATCATACACTGGGGCAGGATTCCGTCATAGGTAAACACAACCGTTCCGTCATCCTGAGTTTCCCCATTCGTTACCGTTCTTACTTCGCCATTGTATTGAAACTCCGCAGACAAATCCGTATAATCAGCCGCTGCATCCCCGGACACTGAAACCAACAGAGAGAGCGTATCCTTTAAATTTACTGATGTCCCTTCGATTTCAAGTTTTTCCCGATAAGCGACAGATACCTTCGCCACATAGACCTTCGCCCCTGTCACCTGTGAACCTGAACAGAAGCCAAACTCGATATCACGAATCTGATTTGAGCCCTGCAGCACCTGAATCAGTGAGTAACCGGTGCTCGATAGTGCTTCCCCCGGAATCGTAAATGTATAAACATCATTTCCCAGGCTTTGGGTATGAATGCAATCGGTATTTTCTCCGCCCCAATTCCACACATTCCATCCGTTTTGGTCTTCGACTAAGAAATAGCCTGCCTCCCATCCCCAGTTTGTGTAAGAATTAACAAAGGTTATGGTTAAGCTTTCAATCACCTTATCCCGGCTGATGTCAGGCATCAGGCTCTGTAGGCTCGGGTGATCACTCCAATCCTGGTTCAACGGCACCTCAATACATTTTGTCAGGTCAATTTCCAAATCTTCGGAATCAGTCTCACCTTCACTTTGTGAGCTGTCATCCGATTGACGCTCCTCACTATCCTCATCTACAAGCTTCAGGGAATCAATCGTAATATCCGACGTCCATCCGCTGTTAATTCCCAAACTGCTTGCCTCATAGGAAGTCCCATTCGTCTCATTATATTTTGAAAAGGCGTTCCCGATTTCTTTCAGGGTAACCTTTACCTCATAGCTGCCGGATGTACTTGCGGCATTAACGGTATAAATTGCAGCTGAGTAATCATCTGCACTGGTAAAATTGAAAAAGCCCCAGTTTTCAGATTCTGTCATGGTATAGTCAATCAGAAAATAGACATCTGTCTCCGTAAAATCGTACGTTTTCACATAATCGCTTAAGTTCATGCAGCCGCTTTCGTACGAAATTTCCACCTCTTTCGAGTCAGCAAACACCGGAATGTCAAACTGCATCATAAGCACACAGATGAAAACAATTCCGGCTAACCATTTTTTCTTCTTCATAAGTCCTCCAACTATAATTTATTTTTTTTTTATATTTATTCTAGTTTCTTTTATGGTTTTTGTCAAGAACAAATAAAAACAGCCCCGGTTTATTTTACCGAGGCTGCCTCGTCAAACTCGCAGCTGCTTCGCTTGTTGCTCGTTAAAAGATTCATTTTATCTCAGTCCACCGAGTTCATTATCATCCGTTTCAATCGGGCTTTCCGTAATCACATCTCCCGCTTCAAACAATACGATTTCCGTTTCTGCCTCAACATATGCTCTCTTCATTTTGGTTCTCCTTTCAAAGATGTGCGAATTCCTATCAGAATTTGCTCTCTATAAAAATGCTGCTTCGCAGCTAAGACTTCTTGTTTTGCCGGTACATCGCATATAAAAAAGTCAGCCTCATAAAGCCTGCACATTTTTCCGATTACAATCTGCCATGCATCACATTATCAACCTATGTAAGAATATCACATTCCTTACAGTATCGTCAATCTGATTTTTAAAAAAGAGTTCTGCAATATGCAGAACTCTTTTTCCGAAACCGCTTTACTTCATAGCCGGGTTGATATCATTCCCCTTTTGGCGTGATGGAATTGCTACTCATGTTGTGACTACCATTATTTTATG
>R17__coassemble_722_pt1 | contig 12943 bp, 20 predicted proteins | sample R17__metabat2_low_PE_031 | metagenome-assembled genome bin R17 | reverse complement strand
AAAAGATTTTTTTACCTTCTTTAATCTGATGTCAGGTGTCTTCTCTGCTTACCAAACAATCAACGGTACTGTCCAACCCTGCCCCGGGGTATACGGGTGGGACAGTACCTTTGATTGTTTGGAAAGCAGAGAAGACACCTGACATCAGATAAAAGAAGGTAAAAAAATCTTTTACCGCAAATTTCTTTTATAATACAAAGAATTAAGTCACTTTTAGGACGAAAGGTAAAGTAAATTTTTCGTTTTCAAAAAATATATATAGATATTGCATCAATCCGTATGTAAAAATTTTTTTTTTTTTTTGCTAAAATACTTTTTTTTAAAACTTTTACTTTTACTTTTACCAATTTTTTTACTTTGATTTTTTTTATAATTCCTTATATTAATGGTAAATGTATTATTTTTTTTATTGGTAAAAAAGGTAAAACTTTTTTACCAATAATAAGAAAAAAACGATTTTTAAAAATTTCGACATGCTTGCAAAAATTTTTAAAAAACAAATCTTTAAAAATTTTTACATACCGTTCAACGTATTTTTTTTTAGTCGAAGAAGTTTGTAAAAATAAAATTTACCTTTTACCGCCTAAACAGATTGTCAGCGGCATCTACAAAAGGCAGCAGTCTATTCTCTGTCTGGGTTAATCCCATACGGGTATAGTAATCAGTCATCTTTATGGAAGTATGACCAACCATCTCCTTGACTGTCTCACCATCTATGAACTCCCTCATCTTTGTAACATAAGTATACCTGAGACTATGCGGCGTTAATTTTCGGCCATTTTTTTCAATATGGGCTTTTACTAAAGCTTCCTGGAGAAGATCTTCTGTAAACTCCAGACGATATGGTGCACCATCATAGGTAAATAGAATGTCTTCAGGATCACGAGGATTTCTGGTAAGAAAATCCATGAGCTTCTTCATCGTATCCTGAGGAATAATGGCAACTCGCCATTTTGGGTCATCTTTAGATGCAGCCTTACAGTAGCTGTTCCTGAACTTATTGTTCTTATCCATGAATCCATCTATGCATACCATGTTCTTGTCTGCTACCAGCTGGCAAGGTCTGAAGCCTCTGGTCTCTGAGATTCTTAATCCTGCAGAGACTGTAAGTAAAAAGAAAAGATAATCTGATTCCGTACGAAAATTAAGGATATCAAACAAATGATTCAGTTCATCATCTGTAAAAATATCAGCTTTTTTGTAATCATTTTTGAATCTCGGATAAACAGGTTTAATTACATTTATTCCTTCCCAGGAAGCTTGCTGATATATTTCGTTCAACACCTTAAGATAAGAGTTTTTCCAGGTAGATTTATAATCCAAAGACCATAAAAGATTCATGACATCTCTTACTTGCAAGTCTTGGATATTTTTATCACCAAAGTCATTTATAATGCGCTGGAGGTACCTTCTCGACTCTATAAGGGTATTTTCCGTGTTCAGTTGGCCCATCTGTTCCCTACGCATCAAATGCTTTGAACCTGGTAAATACATACCATTTGCAATGTCTTTGATTTTAGTTGATTTTTGATTGATATCTGGTAAAGAAGAAATGAACTGCTCAGCTTCCCACCGGGAGGAACAATTTTTGCAGACTTTTTGAACCTGCTTGCCTGATTCATCATAGAACCAGTAATAATACCTTGTTTTGGATTTAGAACCTGATTTGACGGTCTTTTTGAATAGATGATAATCTTTAAGCATACCAGCCTCCATTAACATTTTATTGATATTATGTTTTTGGAACGGCTGGTATACTCGATAGATTATTACTTAGTTAATTGTTAAACCGTTTACCTGTTTAGAATTAAGTTAGTTTGTTTTCATGACGCATGGCAGGCTCGAACTGCCGACCCTCTGCTTAGAAGGCGTTCCGTGTCATTTCCAAAACTTGTAAATCTTTGTAAATCCAACAGTTCCTAAAAAACAACAATGCTAAACTTTGCTAATTCATTGATATTTTTATTAACATTTTTATTTCTTATTGTTCTTCATTGTCTCAAGCATGACCTTGATGTTTGCCAGTTCAACATCATCAAAAGATGATAAAATATCATTTATTTCGGCATATCTGCTTGGTGCTTCCTTCTCCGTAAAAAAATGATTCATGGTAACTCCAAGAGCTTCAGCTATTTTGAAGCCATCATCCATACGGGGATAAATATCACGTTTCATCCATCCATAATACTGATCAATTGCACCCTGAGTTTCACCCAGAGCCTTTTTTACTGTTGCTTCAACAGTCGTGTTCTGTTCCTTTGAAAGTCTTTTAACTTCATCAAAAAAATCCATTGGTTTCTCCTTCTATTTTTAAGATGGATAGATTATACGTACATTTTTTAACATAAAAAACGGGAAAATGTCCATTTTTTTGTTGACTTCTCGGACAGAAGTCCATATTATAATTTATATGACTGGACAAAACGCCAATTTTAAGAAAAAAGGCGTCAATCTTTTGCTGACAGATGAGGAACTTAAGGCCCTAAACAACTACCTGACAATTACAGGTACGAAAATTGGGCCGTTTGTTAAGCATCTACTTATGGAAGAAATTGACAAGCCACAGTCAAACAAGGCAGATCCAGAGCCTTTGACTGTTAAATGCATCAAGTTCTCTGTAAATCCTAAAGAAGAAAAGAAAATTGATGACTATATGAAAAGAGAAAAACTGCAGACCCGATCTTTAGTCAAAACTTTGCTTTTCAGGGAAGTTGAAAATTACTGATAGCCGGAAGCCTATGACCTTCCAATAAAAAAACGAGTCAGGATGTACGTTAAAAAGTCAGAATCGCCTGCAAACGCAAGGCAAATATACATTGACGGTAAAAGGTACAGAAGCATGTTCCAGGCATCAAGTGATACTGAAATGTCCTTCTGGTATATGAGCTCAAAGCTTGCAAAAAGCAATGGTAATTTTGTCACGATTAACAACCGCAAGATAGTCAGCGAACAATGGCTATTGGAGCATCCAGACATAATCCTACAGATTATAGGAGAGACTAAATGAACAGCAGCCAATTGACTCTTGAAGCCCTTACCCTGGCAATTCAGGAGCAAAAAGAAGTCCTGTGTGAACTTCAGCAAACGGTCAAGTCCATTACTACGGCAGAAATACCCTATTGGGTAACCCTGACGGAAGCTGCAAAGCTCAAGGGTGGATCAACAAAAACGACTCTTGCACACAAACCCTGGCAGCAACCATGTTGCGGAACAAATTACAGACGGGCAAACGGACACCGAGTCTGGACCAGAGCCCAGATAGTTGAATGGCTTCAGATTACGGATGATGAGCTTGAAGACTATGCCAAAAAATACAATGTGGATATTTCACACGTTTTTAAGAACGGAAAAACAATAAACAAATAGGACAAGCAGGAGAAAAAAATGTCAGACTTAAACGTTATCGTTATTACAGGCAGATGCACCAAAAATGCAGAATTATCTTATACATCACAAGGAACTTGTATCTGTCACTTCACGATTGCAAACAATGAATCAAGAAAAGACCCGACAGGAAAATGGATTGATACACCAAGCTTTTTTGAATGTACCCTTTTTGGCAAATATGCTGAATCAATGTCCAGATTCCTTACAAAAGGCCGTCTCATCTCAGTAACTGGACGATTGAAGCAGGACAGATGGGAAAAAGACGGTCAGAAACAGAGCCGCATCCAAATCATCGTTTCTGAACTGAGTCTTTTACCTACCACACAGAAAAAAGACAATCCAACAGAACTAGAACCTGCAGAAACTTCAACACAAACTGAACAGCCTCAGGAAGAAATACCTTTTGACATCGTCTGATTGACGATTTAGGAGCACTTATGGCACACATCTTAACACATACCTCATGGAAAGGTGGCACAGGCAAGACCACCCTTAACACTCTTGCCTCCATTACCCTTGCAAAAAAGGGTAATAAAGTCCTTATGATTGACCTTGACCCAAACTGCTGTCTGAGCCAGATTTTCAAGAAGGAACTGTCAGACCGTACATCAAAGGATCTTATAACAGGAATAGCCGTTGAACCTTATAATGTTGCAGAAAACCTTGACCTGCTTCCATCAAGTCTGGACATGTCATTGCTTGCAAACATCATGGATACAACACTGAAAAACAGTCTTAAACGTTTCGGTTATCTTGAAAAATACGACTGGATAATAATTGACCCTCCTGGAAGCTGGAACTCCCAGACACGCAATGCAATTTTTGCTACAGACAAACTTATTATCACGGGAACCGTTTCAAGCCTTGATTATCAGGCAACGCTAAAATACTTTGAACAGCTTGAAAACTGCTTTCTTGATGTAGATGTCCTTGTTGTTTGCAACAAATACAATACAGCAAAAAATGAAGCAGGTGTTTTTGAACAATACAAGACTCAGTTTGAAGACTATTTTTATCCAGAGGCTCTGCCTGACATCAAGAGCCTTAAAAACCTTACGGCAGACCCAAACTACCCTATTCATCCAACAGTTGCAAAAAAACTCAATGAATATGTTTCAAAAATCACGGAGATAACAAATGCCTAAGCTTAACTCTACAGGAAACCTAGTCACGACAGTACCTTTATCCCAGATTGTTGAAACTGGCAACGTAAGAACTGACTATAATGAAGAAAAAATAAAGGAACTTGCCAATTCCATACTGATAAACGGCCTTATAAATCCACTTACAGTAAAAAAAATGGAAACACCTGACAGCAACGGCAATGCACAGTTTGAACTTAACTGTGGACACCGCCGGCTCCGGGCATACCAATATCTTTGTGCTCAAGGTCACGCCTTTACTTCTGTCCCAGTCCGCATTGTGCAGGGCTCCAAAATAAGGCTGCAATTAATAGAAAACATTCAGCGTGAAAACCTCTCCCATGAGGAAACTGAAAAGGCTATCAAGGACATGATAGAGGAAGGCATGACACAGGCCCAGATATCCAGTGAACTGTCAAAGTCAATTTCATGGGTTCATGATGTCCTTGCCGGTACTCAAGTCAGATCCGTTGCAGAATCAAAGGGCATTGATACAGAAGGAATCTCCACCAAAGCATTGAGTCAGCTGGCAAAGATACCTGAAGAACAGCAGGCAGCAGCCATCGAACAGACAAAGGCAGACGGCGGAACCGTCAAGGCTGCCACAAAAGCCTTAAATGACTATAAGAATAGGAATAACAATATTAAAGAAGCTGTTAAGCCTGTACAGCCTATGAACATCAACATCCAGACCGTCATAGACATGATTACAGACTACATGCACAGGTCAGAAAAGCAGATCCAGGAACGAGGCGGAAGCTTTGCCGGAGACAAGGAATGCTTTTTACATGTCACATGCGGAGACTTGATAGCTTTATTTGAGGCATATCAACATGCCTGAGGAGTAAAAAATGCCAAAAGAACGTAAACCCGGCTTCATTTACATGTTTTCAGAGATTCTCAATCAGGAAATTGCAGTAAGTAACAAGACAGGCTGGGTTTACTGTGAAGACGGCACCAAATATTCACCAGACGAACTTAAGCTGCTGCACACCATCGGAGGGTTTTTACCGCTTGAAGTTCATATTTTAAAAAGTCAGTTTAAAGGTACTTTAGACCCTGAAATGTTAAGGGAATACAATTCAAAAAAAGGACTTTTATAATGAATTTTGATAAATACAAGCATTTTCTCATAGATTATCTTCAAAAATGCGGTAGGGAAATAAAAAACGAAAACGGCCTCAACTGCTGTTTCAGTCCTGACCACAATGACAGGAATCCCAGTTGTCAGATAAATGACGAACACTTCCACTGCTATGCCTGCGGAATCGATGGAGACATCTATGACGCTGTAGGAATAATAGAAGGAATTTCAGACAGAAAAGAACAATACCTTCATCTTGAAAAAATCTATGGCGGAAACTACGTACCTGCTCCGCTTCCTGTAATTGAAAAAAAAACTTTTGAGCCAGATACGGAAGCAACTGACAAAGTCATGTCTTACCTTGAAAACCACAAGGCACGTAAATCCCAAGTACTTAACTTTTTAAAACAAAGGGCAACAGTATCCACAAAAGGTAAGATAAACAACTATCCAGAAGACATTCTGGATAACCTCTCAAACTACTTCTACTACTGGCCAGGAACAAAAACAGCCAAAAATGATGGTTTAACAACAGAATTACTGACCAAAGCAGGCATTTATCCTGAAGGAAAAGACAGATCCTCCTGGTATCACTCAGGAGTAGTTCTTCCTTTAGGTAAAGGCTTCAAGTTACATTACTATAATGAAACAAAATGCGAAAAACGGGGAAGTATCGGATGCTGTACATTTCCGATGCCAGGCAGAATAGAGGACCTTGAAGCCATTGTCCTTGTAGAAGGAGAAATAGACGCTGCAGTCTGCAATGCTGCAGGATTTTCAAATGTATTTTCTACAGGCGGAACACAGGGCCTTACAAAGCCCAAAATCAAGCAGTATCTATTAAATACTGCAGTAAAAGAAATAATAATCCTCTACGATAACGACACACCGGGCAAAAAAGCTGCCGGACTTATCCCTTATGAAAATGAAGACAAGAAAAACACCTGCCTACCCGTAAAGCTCATTCAGGCAGGTTTTAATGGAACTATTAAAATAGCATCCTTAAATACATACAAAGACCCTGATGAAGCCATACTGCATGGCAGAATGGACCTAGTAAAAGATGCCATTGAAAATGCCCAGGAATATCAGACTGCAAAAATCGAAAAGGCAGTTAATACTGCAAAAAAAATCGAGAGAGGCCTTCTAAGCCCTAAACTCATAAAAAAGCTGTTGCAGTTGATTCCATTTAATAAGATAAAAAAGGAAGACAAGCAGCTTTTTATTGATGCAATACTCGACTCCGTACAGGAAGAAAACCTTTATACAGTCCAGACTCAGCTTCATGACTGGGGAACTGATGACGTAAACCATACCCATGAAATAAAGCCATATATTCTCATTGATTTGGCAAATAAATACTGTCTCAGCAATTATTACATCAACAAGATCAAGGAAGGTACAATAACCGAAGAATATACCTCACGTAAAGACAACCAGAGCTTTATTTCTTCCATTAATTACAACGATATAAACAAAAACGACCTTTATGACTTCATATACAAAAGGAGCGAAAAAGCTGCAGCCAGCATAATTGCAAAAGACCGCAAAGATAAGCTCATATACATCGAAACGGATGACAAATACTTTGTCTACAACGGCCTTACATGGGAGCGCATGCCTGATATCACCGGTATTGCCTACGAAACCTTGAAAAAAGTTACAAATGATTTCAAAAATAACCTAGAAAATGTAGATGAGTATGACAATAAAGCCATCAATATGTGTCTTGTAAAAATCGGTCAGTACAACTTCTGTAAGACCATCATGAAGGCTGTTGCAGATAAACCTGAAATATTTCGTGAACAGATAACCTTTGATGGTCCAGCTATTCAAGAGACTTTGACGCTCCAGGATGGAGTTATCGACTTTTCAGGAAAAGAGATACACTACAGAGACGCTAAGCCACAGGAATATCGCTTCAAAAAGCTCCCATATTATATAGATCAGGTAAGAGAGAAAAAGGAACCAAAAAAATTCATTGATTTTATGAGAGGAAACTTCCGTAATGAAGACACATTCAAAACGCTTATGTACTATTTAAGCCTTCTACCATCTCGAAAAGCCCAATTTAAGGTAGGCGGTATTTTTGTCGGAGTTTCAAATACAGGTAAAACCACGACCATGAACATCATAGATAAAATCTATCCTGATATGATTGCACCTATTCCACGTGATCTCATTATGGCAACAAGATACAACAACAATTCGGGCCCTAATCCATACCTTGCACGACTTGAAGGTATGGGAGCAGGATTGTCAGATGAAACCCAGAGGAATGATACCCTTAACTCTGCTATGTTCAAGCAGCTCACCGGAGGCGGAATGCTCACAGCCAGAGGAATGTATGCAAACCCACGAAACTTTATGCCTACAGCCCAGATAATTATCCTTACAAACTTTTCGCCAAAGTTTGACGGAAAAGACCAGGCTACAATCAACCGTATGATAATCATACCGTTCAATGTACAGCACAATCCTGATTCAAAAGATACAAAGAGCCAAGAAGATCTCTTCAAAATGCTTGAACCTGAGTTTCCGCTTATAGTAAAGCTTTTTGCAGAATACTACATAGACCTTAAGAACACCCATAAAAACAAGATTCCGCTGTCATCTGAGTGTGAAGGATACAAGCAGGACTATGTCGAAAAACAGGAAACCGACCTTGACCGCTTTGTTTCTGCAAACATCGAGTTCATCAAGGATGAAAACATCTGGGTACCGCTCAAGGACATCTACAAGAGATTTGCCGAGTTTAACGACATCGCTCTGGATGAATACGGAAAACCTATTGACAAGGATGAATGGAGCCAAGCCAAATTTACAAGATACTTTAAGGGAGACTACAACGAAGTCCGCATCAAGCAGAAAAAACTCAACGGATATCCTGAACAGATTATCCTTAATGCACGTCTCAAGGACTTGGGAGAAGAACCAAAAGAAAACACGGTACAGCCTCAGCATGTAGATGAAATACCATTTGACGATTCACCGGGAGAAGAACCGCCATTCTGAACAAAAACGGAGGAGAAAAATGAAAAGCTTATCAAACAAGACTGAATACGATGATGAATTGTTCTACAACACAATAACATCATCATTGAAGACAATTTTCCAATGTCCGATTGAAGGCCCTTATTCAATAACAAGCCACAACGACACCGGAACCAGCCGCAAGGAACTTGTCATCATCACTGAAAAACAGACCCAGGTAAAGGCTGTTGCTGACGGAAACGTCATAGCAGTCATCAACACAGATGAAGGTTCCATAATATCGATTGAGCATTACAACAAGATTTTCACAATGTACTACTATCTCAAAGGCTCAACCGTAAAGGAACACACAAAGATAAAGCAGGGAGAAATCCTTGGCTATACTACTGAACTTAACTTCAAGATAGATTTTGATCCCAGCCTCTTATTTAATCAGGAGAAGAAATGAACAAAACACCTGTAAAAACATCTAGGGAAGTATCTGGAAACAATGTTGTTACAGTTGAGTTTTATGAGGAAAACAACAGATACACCTTTGGCATAAAGGCAATATTTGGAAACAGGGCATGGGCAAAATGGCCAAAAAAAGACGATCCCAGCTATGAAGACCTGAACACCGCAAGGAGAATGGCAGAAAAGGCCCTGAAGAACTGGTGTGACAAAAATCAGCTGCACAAGGCATATACTGCAACAATCAGCTGTTTTCAACCTGAACTATTTGATGATATGGAGGACAAGGCATGACAAAAGATTTAGCAGAATGGTTAGTAAAGGCAATCGAGACAATACAGAGCGGTATAGCAGATAAGCTCGAAAAGGACGGCATTAAGGTCTACAGGGTAAAAGAAATCATACGTATTGATTACAAGGCAGAAAAATGAAACAGCAGATTTTATTTATCATCATATTTCTGATGCCTTTTTTAATCTATATGATTTATCACATTGTAGGATAGGAGACAAAAATGTTTTTCAAAAAATACAGGGACATAAACGGCACCGCTGTAAAAGCAGGAGATACAATCCTGATCTGTCCACATGATGTAGGATATCAAAACTTTGTGCATGAACCACCGACTCCAGACCTTATTGAAGCTGCAGTAGTAAAGGAAGGTCATAGGCTCTATCTATCAATACATGGAGGAGCAAGGCTTTATGGACATGTCTATCTTCCGGCAAGGCTCATCCTGGAAGATGACTTCAGGTTTGCATGGATTATAAAATGATTTGACAGGGCCATTGCAGGCAGGCTGCATTACGGGTCCGACTCCCGGATGGTCCTTTAGCCCGTATGGGTGAAATATCTTGACAGCCTGGAAACAGACAGGCACTATAAAAGCACAGAAAAAACGATAAACACTTAATGAGGCTGGTTGTCAATCAGCCTCATTTCTTTTATTTCATGCGGTCAAAAAAGTAATCGACTATCTTGCCTTCCTTTTCATCGTCTCCGGTAAAATAGAAATCACCAAGACGACCCCATCCAGTATTTTCAAGGGTAACACCGGAACGTTTCAAGGGAACTGCATTGTCATAGTATTTTATATGCATTGCAGCCCTGAACTCTTCAGGAGTATAAGGCTTTTTGTCAAAGTCAAAATCAAGCTTGTTGGCAACGGTCTTTGCATCATCCAGAGACCATTTCGCCCCCTTTTCTTCACCTTGATAAAGGCTTGCAATAAGTTCTTCACACTCGGCAGGCTGCAGGACATTGCCATATATCTCACGGTAAAGTTTTTCATAGGTATCTTCTTCAGCACACTTTGACTTTACGCCTTCAACCATGATCTTTATGACTTTTTTCTTATCGACACCACCGATGTCCATTGATTTTTCAATCAAGTCTTCTATATCAAAGTTCATTTTTTCCTCCATCCAAACAATGTACGTTTTGCATCATGTACTTCAAACTCTACATCTGCCACTGCAACTTCATTCTGATTTACTGCAGCAACTTCTGTACAATCTTGTACTACACTTTCTATACGACTTGAAGGAACAGATTCTTCCTTACCCTCAAGTGAACTCTGCAGAACTTCCGGTAAATCCATACTGGTACCTTGCAAAGCCGTCTGGCTGACACTCTGTCTCCTTCGATTTTGATGCATACCAGAAAACGGACACCTGGAACAATCTCTGACACAGGCAAACTCCATCAGCTACACCTGCAGAAAGGATAGTTTACAAGCTGAAGATGAGCCGTACCGCCTGATCCATTTGTACCGTAATATCCCTTCATTACTGCATTTGTCCTTATTTCAGAACCATAAAGAATATTGCCAAACTTATCATATACAGGAACTGCCGTTCCATTCAGTGTGATCTGGACCGGAAGAATTAGACCTGCAGTTGCAATTGTAGAAGTCACCATAATTGCAACCCTGTTTTCATTTGCCGGGGTCAATGCCGTATCAGGAGTAATGACAAGGGCTGTACCACCTGTATTTACTGCAGCAGTAGCAGTTGACCTATAAATATTATTTGCACAAGAACAAGCCATAAATACCTCTTTTCAGGAGTCATGAAAAATCATGACTCCGATTTCACGATTTAACGGATTACTGGTAAAACTTACCAGGATGAACAACCACAGGTACTTCCACATCCGGCATAAGGAACATAGCGTCCTATTGAGCCAAGGATGTTCTGTGTCTGTGCAGCATTTGCAAGAGTGAGCTGAGCACTCTGAAGCTCTCTTTGAACAGATTCTCGGCTGTCCCTAAGATCCTGAATCTGCTGGTCAATGAGAGCCTGTCTTGTAGCTTCAGCTTCACTGTGAATGGTATTTGTGAGGATACCAAAATTCTGAGCAAGCTCATAACGAACAGAATCGATATTGCGATTGATTTCGCAAGTACCAAGCTGATTGTTGTAGCTTGCTGTTGTAATTGCAGCAGTAATGGCGTTACCAACTCCATTGACATTTGCATTTACACCGCTGAAACCAGAACAGAGCTGTGTCTGCAGACTTGAACCGAGAGCATTTACGCTATCAGCAACACCCTGCACTTCTCCGTTGAGAGTCTGAAAGTTCAGACCGTCAGTCAGATCAGCACGGGTCAAGGCACCCTGGGTTGCAGCACTATCTGCTCCCCAGCCATTACCAAACATACGGAATGCCCAGATCCATACCAAGTACACAAAAGGGTTATTCCACATGCCGCCCATACCTAAAACATCGCTGTCTTCTGACATAGATTCCTCCTTATTTTTAACGCAACCTGTTCAACATGGTCACGCCTTTTTCTATCTGTTCCTCAGTCATACCCATGGAACGAGCCTGATTTTTGAGCTGTTCCAACTGGTCATCTGATATTCTTGTCATATAGTTCTTCATCTGATCAGCATTAAAGGACGGCAGACCAGATTTTGGCTGATTCTGTCCCATCATACCCTTCATGGAATTATTCAACATTCCCATCATCATCTGCTGAATATTCATTTTGCCACCTTCTTTTCTTCAGGTACTGTTTTCTGTACATTTTTATTGGAACAAAGATTCTGCAGAAGCTCTTCAATCTTGTTCATCCTGGTATTAAGGCCATCAATTGCGATTTTAGACGCATCAGCAATGGCAGGTGCATTTGAAGAAGGAAGCTCTACTTCCTGATATGTGAATTTTTTGATTGACTGCATGCCCATGGCATCAACGGACTTGATGTAAAACTCGTTTGAAGCTTCATCAAACAAAAGTCCGACCCTTCCAGGAGGAAGACTAAACATTTTGCATCCGTCCAGACCTGATACCAGGGAATAAATGACATTATTATTGACAGACCTGCCGTTATAGGACGAAGTCTGCATCTGAGGAGAGTATTGCTGGCATTGTTCCAGATGAGACAATCTGGATGCCATTGAAGGTGTAAAGTAGTTGTTCATGCTTAAAGCATAGAACTTCTCATAAGGTTAAAGACAAACAAAAATCATACAAATCTTGTACTTTTTATATGTTCTTATCTTGAAAATACTAGAAATAAGAAAATATTGAATTATAGTCAAAAATAGAGAGGTAACTTATATGGATTTTGATAAATTAAAGAACGAACTTTCCAAATTTGACATAAAACCTAATCTACTTACATCCGGTTTATGGAAAAAACTTGCTAAATTCATAAATGATAATGAAGAAATTTATTTCTGCACAACCCTTACAAGCCTAAACGGAAAAGGAGTTTGTGCAGTTTCAAATACAAATATTTATACTCTAATTCCTGATACAACAATAACATTAAAAAACAATATCATTCCTCTGGATAAAGTTGCATCTTCTGAATTAAGCATAAAAGGTTGTATATTCTCTGAAGTATGAGGATCTTGAACATCATTATGTAATCATA
>R17__coassemble_714_pt1 | contig 13108 bp, 12 predicted proteins | sample R17__metabat2_low_PE_031 | metagenome-assembled genome bin R17 | reverse complement strand
CTTCAAGAGCCTGTGTGATGACCCCTTCCGCAACAGCATCCGCTGCAGCGGATTTACGGAAGGCTATGCAACCTATGCGGAAATGTACGCCTACCTTTGGACAGATGGCTTCAGTGATGATTTGGGCTACCTTCTGATGTACAATCACTCCGCAACCCTCGGCATGTACGCCCTGATGGATATCTATATCAACTATGACGGCTACAGCCGGACAGATATCGCAGAATTTATCGCCGGCAATTTCGGGGTAAGTGATGATGATTTGAATGAGGTCACAGAATCCATCTATGAGTTAATTGTAGGTGAGCCCGGCAATTACCTGAATTATTATATCGGTTATATGGAAATTCTGAGACTGTCTGAGGATTATTTTAACCGGAATCCATACGCCACAGCGCTCGATTTCAATACGGAGCTTTTAAGCTATGGTGCAGCGCCATTTGATGTGATTCGGGCACGCATGATTGATGAGTAAACAGGTTCCCCCTGCCGGTGGTGGGGGGATTTCTTTGTTTGGGTTATTTACATTTTATAAAAGAGCAATTATAATTTCCTTGAAGGGGGCATAAGCCCTTTCCACGAGAGGATTTTCCAATGAAAAATTTGTACTTTTTTCCAAATGAATGGGATATTGATTACGATTCCCATGCAACTGTTGCGAAATTAAAGCTTCTGCCGAATTATGCCGGACACAGGCTTCACGGCTGGCAGTTAGGAGACTGGGAATATAACTGGTCCACCATTTACTCTGAATTTGCCCTGGATGAGGGAGAGGAATATACCTTCTATTTTTGGCTGAACGGTGGGGAAAATGACCACCATGATGAGGTATGTGAACTGGAAATTTTCGGAGAGGATTGGAATAACCGCCAGGTATTTACATTATGCCGGGATTACACAAAACCCCTGATTTACAAGGGGGGATGGTTTCTCTTCGGAGTCACCTTCAAGGCGCCCGATTCCAATGTCACCATGCGTTTTCATGCACAAAGAGCAGTTATGAGTCTTCTGCCTGCAACGATTACTGACTTGGAAATGGTTCCCTATACCTGCTCGGATGATGTCCCGATTGACCGCCCCCAGCGAAGCAATGTGGTATTCCGCAAGGGGTGGCCCTCTAAAATGCAGGCAACCAAGCGAATTCGAATTCCCTTCGGCAGACGCATTCGGGAAGTTGAATTAACCTACCCGAGGATGATTCTGATTGGAATTTTGTGCTGTATCGGTCTTCTTACGATTATCGGCGGTGCAATCTGTCTTTTTGTTATTATCAAAACGGGCCGCAAGGTAAAGCAGAGCCTTTCTTCCGATTGATTTCAGACAAAATAAAATCACGCAATCCTTCCTAGATTGCGTGATTTTTTATTTTTCTTATGCCGCCAGGTCCATTACCAATCAGCCATCAAGCCCAAATCAGCAGATTTACCACCAAGGCTGTAATCAGTCCCAGGATTCCTCCGGCCACAACCTGGGTCGGTGTATGTCCCACAAATTCCTTGAATTTTTTCTCCTGCCATTCGGACAGGGGAATTTCCTTGGGTCTGTATTCCACAAATGCATCAATAACCATATTCAGAAAAGCTGCCTGCTTTCCGGTCTCTAGCCTGACACCCATCGCATCATGCATGACAACGACTGCCATAATTGCCGCAATCGCAAAAGACGGAGAATCAAAGCCACAGATAATTCCAGTTGTAACTGCCATGGAGGTTACCGTTGCGCTGTGACAACTGGGCATTCCCCCATCTCCCACCAGGCGTTCTAAACGCAATTCCTTATTCACAATCACATAAATGATTGTCTTGATCACCTGTGCCAACACCCAGGTTCCGATTCCGGTAACCAAAACTCTGTTGGTCAACAAGGCATGTACCAATGCAAAAAAACGTTCCACCTTATTGTCTCTCCCTTACCTTCCGCTTTTATGAACTATTTTCACTCAGTCTGTGACTGAGTGAAAACTCTTACATTCGGTATTTTTCCGTCAGTTCTCTTCCTCTTTCACAAAGCACCTCTCTCACCTCACTCGGACTGATGACCTCCACCTCCGGTCCCAATCCCAAAAGCCAGCCGATAAATTGCTGGCTGAATGCGACCTGAATATGCACAATCGCATAATTTTCCTGTTCATTATCCGGTCGGATACTTAAATTCTCTCCAAACCGGTCAATCATCACTCCGCTGAGTTCAGAGGGAATCCTTATGGTGATTCGCTTCTCTTCCCCCCCATACATGCCAAAAAGCTTTCTGGTGTATTCCGGCAGAGAAATATGTTCCAACTGCTCCGCTCCATCCCGTTTTTCTTCCGTAATCAGCGGCTTGCTCATACGGTCCACACGGTAATGCTTAATTTTCCCCGCCTCCGTATCATAGGCAATGAGATAATAATTTTCATCATTCCAGCACAGATACCATGGACTGATTAAATAATTTTTCCCGGTGAATTCGAATTTTTTTCGTTCAGACCATTTCCTGTATTGAAAGCGGATTTTTCGATTTTCCGAAATCGCCCTATGAATACAGTCTATAGAATCAAATACTTCTTCATTTCTGCTTGACACCCGGTCCACAACGTATACCTGTCTCTGCAGGTCCTTTCTGTGGTATCTGCTGGTCTGGTCCTCCAGCTTGCGAATCAGATTTTCTGCCCTTTTCTGCGTAAGGAATTTAGAAGCCTGCACGGCATCTACAAGAATCTTCAGCTCCGTTAGATCCAGGTCTCGTGTCAGAAGCTTATAATAATATTTATCGCTTTTTTCCCGTTCAATCTCATATCCCAGACGTGCCAAAGAATCAAAATCCGTATACAGTGCCTTGCGCTCTGCCCGAATTCCATACCGGTCCAGCTGCTGAATAATTTCCTGCATGGTAATTCCATGGGTCTCATCCGTATTTTCCTTAAGGATTTTCAGAAGATACATCAATTTTAATTTCTGGTCACCCGCATTTGCCATAATGTCCCCTTTTTATGTCAGTTCATCCTATACCCGAACGTTTTTCCCCGGTGGCTTGTTTTATCATTTTTATATCTGTTACAGCGTACACCCTATTCCTGAATTTCTTTTCCCGCCAGTGCACTGTTCTCCACAAGCTTACCGCCGTTTTCATCAAACTGGTACATACGATACAACAGAACTCTTACCATCTCTCCCTCTTCCACCATCCGTCTCTCAAGTCCTCTCTCCGTGGTCACCACCAAGCCATTTGACAGACGAATCTTCAGTTCGTAATATTTGCCACGAAAGGCAATATTTTCAATCGTTCCTTCCTCACAGGCGTCAAGAACATGGTCGAACTTATTATTATCCAATTTGATTGCTTCAATAAATTCCGGCTTCAGCACTGCCTGCCTGCTGCCTGTAATATCCCCGAAGCCATGCAGATTTTTCGTCTCCGAGATAATCTCTGAGTTTCCGATAAAATGAGCCACAAATGTGGTTGCGGGATTCTGATAGACCTCCAGCGGAGTCCCCATTTGCTCCACCCTGCCTTCGTTGATTACTACGATTTCATCCGCAACCTCAACCGCCTCATCCTGGTCATGGGTTACGAAAATACTCGTAATTCCCACCTGGTGAATCATATTCTTCAGCCAGCCTCTAAGCTCTGCCCTTACCTTAGCGTCAATTGCGGCAAATGGTTCATCCAACAGCAGCAGCTGCGGGTTCGGAGCCAGTGCTCTTGCAAATGCAACTCTCTGCTTCTGCCCGCCTGAGAGCTGGTTCGGATAGCGTTTTTCCATTCCCTTCAGTCCCACCAGTTCAATCAGCTCCAGCACCCGCTCCTCTATTCTTTTCTTATCCCATTTCTGTACCTTCAGACCAAATGCAATATTGTCATAGACAGTCATGTACCGAAAAAGGGCATAATTCTGAAATACGAAGCCAACCCCTCTCTGATTTCCGGGTACATCATTTACAACCTTGCCGTCTATTCGGATTTCTCCGCTGTCCGGATTCTCCAGACCGGCAATCATTCGTAGAATTGTGGTTTTGCCACTGCCGGAGGGTCCGAGAAATGCCGTCAGGCTGCCCCGTTCAATCCCGAAGCTGACATGCTTTGAGGCCTCGAAGTCCCCAAAGGATTTGCATATATCCTGTAATTCCACATACATATCACATTTCTCCCTTCCGTTTTGCCTGATGTTCTATAATCGTTCTCGCAACCAGCATTGCAATTGCCAGCAATACCAGAATGCTTGACACCGCAAAGGCTTCTGTAATGGAATCCTTACTTCCCTCCATATAGAGGTAGTCGATTTCCAGTGGCAGGGTAAAGGTTCTTCCTCTTGTTTTAGAGAGGGCGGCAACCGCACCGAATTCCCCCATGGCTCTCGCTGCACAGAGAATTACCCCGTAGAACAAGGCCCATTTAATATGCGGAAAAGTTACCTTTGTAAAAATTCCGGTCCACTTTGCTCCCATCATAGCCGCCGCTTCTTCTTCTGCATTTCCCTGGGAATTCATAACCGGTATCAGTTCCCTCGATACGAATGGAAATGTAACAAAAACCGTTGCAAGGACAACACCCGGAACTGAATATACCAGCTGAATGTTAGTTCCAAGCGTCTCATTCACCCAATCCAGCACCGGTGTCATCCAGCCCATTCGTCCAAAGGTCATAATAAAGCTTAAGCCCGCAATTACCGGCGATATGGAAAAGGGAATATCAATCAGAGTCGAAAGGACCTGTTGCCCCCGAAATCGGAATTTTGTCAGCAGCCAGGAGGCTGTGATTCCGAAAAATGTATTAATCAGTGTTGCAAAAAGCACTGCAATCATGGTAATTCCAAAGGCCGAGAGGGTATATTTATCCGTCAGTGCCTTCAGATAAGTGGGAATTCCCTGCCTTAAGGACGAAAAAAGAACCGTAAAAAGCGGGATAATCAGCATGACCGTAAGGAAGACAACACTGATGAGAATCAGAATCTTTTTGGTATATTTACTTTCCTGTTTCATCCTTTACTCCTTCGTCCGTTTCGCCTGGTGAATTCCAATCATATTAATAATCAACAGCAGCAGGAATGAGATTACCAGCATAACAAATGCAACTGTCGTAGCGCCTGTGTAATCCGCAGAATTTAATTTCTGCATGATTACATAGCTGACAACCTGGGTTCCGTTTTTTTCACTGTTGCCGGAAATATAAATGACGCTTCCGTACTCCCCGATTCCCCTTGCAAGTGCCAGACCGAATCCACTTAACAAAGCAGGAGTAAGCTCCGGAAGAATCACCCGAAAGAATGTCCTTCTCGGTGAAGAACCCAGCATAAATGCCGCCTCTTCAAACTGCGGGTCCAGTTTTTCAAGCACCGGCTGAATTGCCCGCACCACAAACGGAATCCCCACGAAAATCAAGGCAATCACCAAGCCGATTTTGGTATAGGAAATCTTGATTTCAAATACCTCACCGGTTACCTTCGTATACCAGTCTCCAAAAGCCCCCGCTGCCAGCCATTCGCCCAGGGCGTTCAGCGGACCACCGATTAAGCCTTTAGTAGAGTACAGCTTAGAAAGGGTAATGCCCGCAACTGCCGTTGGCAGGGCAAAGGGCAGTTCAATGATTCCATCCATCAGTTTTTTCCCGGGAAACTCATACCGCACCAGTACCCAGGCAATGATTAAACCGAAAATGCAATTAATCAAAGCCGCAATTGCCGAACAAATCAAGCTGGTGGAAAGGGCTCTGAGCACATTGCGTTTTCCAAGGCAAGCGAAAAATTCCGCAGGACTCTGTTTAAAAGCATAACCGAATATGGAAGCCAGAGGAATCAGAATCAATACCGATAACATGGTAATTGTAATTCCCATAGACAATCCGAAGCCCGGAATCATAGATTTTGCTTTTCTTCTTTTTTTCATCATCTGCTCCCGGTATTAAACCTTTTCCTTCGCAACACTTTCCGCATCAATATAAACTCTCGGTACCCGCTTTGCTATATTGCAGGCGATTTCATAGTTGATTGTTCCCGTCAATTCGGCAATTTCATCCATGGAAATGCAGTCATTCCCCGAATTTCCTATGAGCACAACCTCATCTTCTATCTCCACATCCGAAATATCGGATATATCTACCATCATCTGATCCATACAGACCCGTCCGCAGATTTTTGCCCGCTTTCCATGAATCAGCACTTCTCCTCTGTTGGACAGCAGTCTCGGATACCCGTCTCCGTAGCCAATGGACACCGTAGCTAACCTCGTTGTTTTCTCTGCAACATAGGTTGCACCATAGCTGACCCCGGTTCCCGGCTCAATCTCACTGATATTTACCACATGCGCTACCCAACGAAGAGCAGGCCTTAACGCCAGCCATTCCCTGTGTACCTGATCGGAAGGATAAAGTCCGTAGAGTATAATCCCCGCCCTGCACATATCGAACCTGTGGTGGTCCAGCTCCATAATTCCGGCACTGTTGCAGATATGCAGAATTTCAATCTCCACGTTTCTTTCCCGCAAAAGCTCCGCCATCTCATCGAACCGTTCCCACTGCATTTTGCTGTAGGCCTGATCATAAGTATCCGCCAGAGCAAAATGAGAGAACATCCCTTCTATTTTCAGGCCATCCAATTGACTTATTTTCTGAATGATATCTGCGGATCTCGCTCCCGGAACAAAACCGATTCGGCTCATTCCCGTGTCCAATGCAATATGGGCCTTCCCACAAATGTTGCATTGCTTCCCTGCTTGGGCAAGGTCCTCTGCCATCTTCTCACTGTAAATAGTTACAGATACATTTGCCGCAATCAATTCCTCATACCAATCTGCGGAAACATATCCCAGAATCAAAATCGGAAGTTTCATTCCTGCCCTACGCAGTTCTAAGGCTTCCTCCGCGGTTGCCACACAGAAAAAATCCACATCCTTCTCTATTTTTTCCGCAATCGCAATTGCGCCGTGTCCGTAGCCATCTGTTTTAATAACAGCTGCCAGTTTTTTGTCACCGAAGCCTTCCCGCTTCATTTTGGCCCTGATGGACAGTACATTTTCCGATATTGCGCCGAGGTCAACCTCTGCATAGGTTCTCATATATTTGTTTTTCATGATATGCCTTCTTATATTATGCCTTTTTTCTGCTGCCTCGCAGCAAATTTATAAGCAAACGTCTTCCTTCAAGCCTGCTTTCGTCTTATGATGCAATCGCTCGTATGCTTCATACCTTAATTATGGTCCGGGATCAGTCTTCCGGTATCCTTGTCGTACACAATCAAGGGTTGCTCCACTTTCAGAAAGGCCTGACAATCCTTCCTGCCCTCCACCATAACCATATTTGCCCCCTTATCCACATAGGGGTGAACGAAACGGATTCGCTGGGGTTCTATCCGGTATTCATGCATCAGGCTGATCAGCTCTGTTAATCTGTTGGGCCGATGGATGATATAGAAATATCCCCTGGTCTTCAGGACTGCCGCTGCCTCTCTGATCACATCCTCTAGGGTAAGGAGAATCTCATGTCTGGCAATGGATTTCGCCGGATTCTCATTTACGATTGCCCCCTGCGTCTTCATATAGGGCGGATTGGATACCACACAGTCATACGTTCCTCTCCCGAACAAAGCGGAGGCTTCCCTGATATCCCCCTGTACGATATCGATTTTGGGGCACATTCCATTAATCAGAACACTTCGGGTTGCCATCTCTGCCATTTCTTCCTGTATCTCAAGGCCCGTGAAACTACCACCCTTTCCCTTGGCGCAGAGCAGAATCGGCAGAATCCCGTTTCCGGTTCCCAAATCAAGCACCCTGCATCCGGTCCCGATTTCCGGAACAAAATCCGTTAAAAACACTGCATCCACGCCAAAGCAAAACTTTTCCGGATTTTGGATAATCCTGTATCCGTCTCTTAACAGATCATCTAAGCGTTCCCCTGCCTTCAGACAGGATAACATCTGCTCCTCTGTAAAATGTTTTGTGTTTTCAACAGATCTTAAATCACTCTGAATCCACGTTGGAATTTCCATTTTGTTCCGTCTCTCCCGTCATGCTTCCTTCTCTGGCCTGTCCCCTTACGTATTTCGCTTTACGGGGTTTGCGCGGTGCGGAATTTTCGGTTCTGTCATGGTTATTTTTTCTGTCAGCCTGTTTGGTACTGTCGTTTTCCGTATTTCTTTGATCCTGCCCGTTTCCATTTCTGCCGGTTCTATTCCGGTTTCTGTTTCCATGGTCATTTCCGCCATGTTCTACAGAGTTTCTGTTTGTTTTCTCCCGACTGCCTTCTTCCTGCTCATTTCCGGCTGCATTTCTTTTATCCGAACGATTTTCTTCCCGTTCATTTCTGCCGCGGCCGTTTCTTCCCTGAGCATTCCTGTCACGCCCATTCCTTCCGCGGTCATTACCTTCCCCATCTCTGCCTTCCCGTTTTCTGTTCTCTCTTGTGGAATTTGGCTCCTCCCCGGAAGCTTTCTCCGATGGTTCTGTCGATGTATGTGTCTCTCCCGCTGCATCCCGATTCTCGTTCTGCCTGCTGCGATTCTTTTTGGTTTTTCGCTCTGTCGCCTGGGAATCCTCTTTCCTGTTTTCTGTCCCTTCAAGAATTTCCAGTTCTTCCGCAGTCAGTTCCTCCGTATCTCCCTCTGCACCGGTTCTGTCTTTTCTTCCTTTTCTGGAACGGAATTTCAATTCTTCAATCGGGTATTCTTCGATTTCTTTTTCTTCCTTCCCCTTATCCTCTCTGCTGACAAGAACCTTAACCGTCTGTCTGAGGACACTCACGGAATGAACCTCTCCCCGCATTCCATCCGGTAAAATAACAGCATCCCCTAAATTCGGAAGCTTACTGTTTAAATATTCATATGTCTCCTGTTCATTGCTGAGACAGCACATCAGTCTGCCGCACACCCCGGAAATCTTAGTGGGATTGAGACTAAGATTCTGTTCCTTGGCCATCTTAATGGATACAGGCGAAAAGTCCGGCAGATAGGTATGGCAGCACAGCGCTCTGCCGCACACTCCGATTCCGCCTAAAATCTTGGTCTCATCCCGAACACCGATTTGGCGCAATTCAATTCTGGTTCGAAAGACAGCTGCAAGATCCTTTACCAAATCACGGAAATCGATTCTTCCCTCTGCTGTAAAATAAAAAAGAATCTTATTATTATCAAAGGTATATTCTGCCCCAATCAGTTTCATTTCCAGTTCATGACTCTTGATTTTTTCCTGACAGAGTTTAAATGCTTCCCGCTCCAGTTCCCGATTTTTATCATTTTTTTCTTCGTCCTCGTAGGTGGCAACCCGGATGATTCCCTTTAACGGCTGAGTAATCTTCTCCTCTGCCACCTCCTTCACGCCGAGTACCACAGTTCCGTACTCAACGCCTCTGGCCGTCTCCACAATTACATGCTCCATGGGTTTTATTTCATTTTCACCGGGATCAAAATAATACACTCTTCCCGCCTGTCTGAATCTAACCCCTATTACATTCGGCATATTTTAATTCTCCTTTATCGTAAGCAACAGCAATTCCATTGCCAATTCATAATTTACATTTGCATTCAGACGACGCCTTGCGGTATCAATCGCCTGAATAATCGTCTCGATTCCGTTGAAATCGCTTCTGCTGGCCTGTTCGCTGATGGTACGGAATTCATTGGGGAAAATCAGCAGATTTACATCGTTTGTTGCCTTGAAAAGCAGCACATCCCGATACCACATCTGTATAAAATCCAGACATTCCTCCACCTCAAATTCCTCTTCCTTCAGTTCCCTTATGGCACTGAGCATCTCATCGAGCCCCATGGTTCTGACATACTTCATCAGGTTGAGAATCTGCTCCACTGTCCTGTTGAAATCTTCACTGGCTGCAAATTTCAGCGCCTTTCCGAGATTCCCTCTGGCAAACTTTGCAATCGTCTCAATTCGTTCCGCAGGTAGCTCCGTCCGTTCCTTTAACGCTTCAACAATTTGCTCGTCACTTAAGGGCTTCATGGTCAGAAGCACACACCGCGAAAGAATGGTCTGCAGAAATCCGGCACTGTTCGTCGTAAGCAGGAATATCACTCCATATCCCGGAGGTTCCTCTATGGTCTTAAGCAGGGCATTCTGCGCTTGAACCGTCAGTTTTTCCGCCTCATCGAGAATATAAATCTTATGATTGCTTCGGTAGGGTTTAATCTGAATGTCCTCAATCAGTTGCTCCCTCACATCGTCCACGCCGATGGTATTCGGCTTCTCGTGGCTGACATAGATGATATCCGGGTGGTTGCCGCTGATGATTTGCTTACAGGACCGGCAATCACAATCAAGCTTTCTTGTTCCCTCGCAGAGAAGCAGTCTCGAAAATGCGTGAGCCATCTGCATTTTTCCCATTCCATCTTCCCCGTCAATGATATAACTGTGGCTCACCTTGTTGTATTCCACCGCAGAAATCAGATGTTTTTTCACCATATCATTTCCAATTATATTTTGAAATTCCTGCATGCCGGATCCTCCTTCCTGTATTGTCTGATTGCTTCCGCAATTTCCCCGATACACTCATGCATATCAACATTTTGATTGCTGGTGGTAATTCCCTCTTTTTTCAGGTTTTCTTCACAAAAATCCTGTTCATCACTTAAGAATCTTCTGCAAAGTTCAGCATATTTGGGATGCTCCTGCTTCCTCTCCCTGCGCAAAGCCCTGCTCAGGCGTTCTCCATCTTCCACATAAATGTAGAAAGGAATTACCCGGTCGCTTCCAAAATACGCTCTGGTATTCGCAAAGCTTTCGAGAGTCCCTGCCATAAGATAATCATTCTGCTCTAAATCCAAACCGTCATCGGATACCATCAGGTATTTCCATATCCCGTAAACAGTATGATAGGCTCTCATTTCAATAATTCGCCCGGCCTCCTCAAGCGCCGCTACACCTTCCTCATTCGTAAAATGATACTCAACGCCTTCCTCTTCCCCGGTTCGAATCGGTCTTGTGGTATAGAGCACAACTCTTTTCAGATTCAGGGAAGTATCGCGAATCAGTTGATTATATATGCTGTCCTTGCCGCTGGCACTTTTCCCAAACAGATAATAAATTCTTCCCATAGGACCTCCAAAGTTGTCCGGATTGATTCCGCAGACATGTCATAAACCACTTAACGATTAATTTTATCATAAAATATCTCTAAACACAACATTAGATTCATGTTCTGTCCAAAATTGTGTACTTTCCATCCTCCAAGCCATGAATTTCCACCCCTTTTTCCCTGATATTTTTCAGCAGAGCAAAGAGTTTCTCCGTAATTTCCTCTCCCGGAAGCAAAAAAGGAATTCCCGGAGGATAAAGGTACACAAAATCACCTGAAAGACATCCGACTGCCCGTATGTCGTCCATATCAATCCTGGCAGTATTGCAATTCAGTGCTTGGCTAACAGAACACCCCCGCCGGCCCTGATATGCTTCGAACTGCCACAATTCCTCCTCAAGCTGCGAGAAAGGCTTCGAGGAAACAGCAGCTGAGGCAGCCCACTCTCGGTCAATCTTTGATAAGGCTTCCAGCAACTGAAAATACGCATTTTCATCATCACATAAGCTTGTCATGGCAATACAGTAATGAAGTGAAGCCATTTCCATCTGAATATGATATTTCTCACGCAATTCCTTCTCCAGCACGTGTCCGGTCCTTAAGATTCCTTTCCGAATCACAATCACAATTTTAGACGGATCCATGGGTGGTGCAGAAGTATGAAAATGAAAACATGTCATTTTCTGCTCCGCCGCTTCAATTTTATGATAGAAATTGGATAGATTGGTAAAATACTGTTCCATCTGCTTTTTACCGGCGTCAGAATCCATATATGCAATCCCATTTTCCATGGCCAGCATCAAGACATATGAGGGGCTGGAGGATTGGACAACCCTTAAGTAATACTTCACGCGTGCCAACATTGTTTCTGATATATTTCCCGTATGAAGAAGAGCGGTTTGGGTCATTGACGGAAGGGTCTTGTGAAGGCTCTGAATCACAAAATCCGCTCCATATGCAATTGCGGAATCCATAAATTCCATACCTCGGATTGTTCTGTGGGCCATAAAAGGAAGATGGGCGCCATGCGCCTCATCCACAATTACCAGACATCCCCGTTTATGGGCCAGTTTTACAATTCCGCCAATATCAGAACCCACCCCTTCGTAGGTGGGCGAGGTAATGATAATCGTCCTGCATGAAATGTTACGAAGCTCCATTCTTAGAAGACCATCTGTTACGTCATCAACCGTAATCCCCTTGCAGATTCCATCCTGATCCAACCCAGGATTCATATATTCACACTCAGTCTCCCTAAGTCCAAGGGCATGAAAGATTGATTTATGACAGTTTCTTGCCACCAGATAGGGGCCACCCGCGGCAAGTACCGCAGCAAGGTTACCGGCCGTGCTGCCATTCACCAGATAAAAGCTGTGTTCCGCCCCATAGAGATTTGCAACCGCCTCCATGGATTGTTCGATAATATCACACGGACAATGTAAATCATCGAGTCCGGGAATTTCCGTTACATCTACAGAGTACACACTGTCAAAACCCCAAAAATTTTCCCTCTCTGTAAGAAAATTATGATTTGCCATTGCACCCTTGTGCCCGGGCATATGCATAGGGTATCTTCTCTGTTCAAGATATTCCTTCATTCTGTTAGTGATTGGTCGTTTCATTCGCCTACCCTCAATTGTCAATACAGCTTTGCACAAAAGACAATTCGTCTATCAAATTTGCTTCTTGATGCATTTAAATTTTTTTATAAAGAAAATGAGTAGGTAAATAACCTACTCATCAAAAAATGCCCAGAGCCGGAATCGAACCAGCGACACGAGGATTTTCAGTCCTCTGCTCTACCAACTGAGCTATCTGGGCATAATATCTGTATTACTACAGAGTAGCGGGAGTAGGATTTGAACCTACGACCTCCGGGTTATGAGCCCGGCGAGCTTCCAGACTGCTCCATCCCGCGATATAAAATTGTAGATTTGCACATGGCAAAAATGGATGGGGAAGGATTCGAACCTTCGAAGTCGTCGACAACAGATTTACAGTCTGCCCCCTTTGGCCACTCGGGAACCCATCCATGATATGTTTTGATCATTCGATCATCAAGCCGATGATCGGACTCGAACCGATAACCTGCTGATTACAAATCAGCTGCTCT
>R17__coassemble_711_pt1 | contig 13144 bp, 10 predicted proteins | sample R17__metabat2_low_PE_031 | metagenome-assembled genome bin R17 | reverse complement strand
AGAAAGTATATTATAACAATGGCGAAAATTGGTAGTTTTTATAAATTGAGCCATTTATTACTGATATTATTATTAATGGAGGGCTGATTATGAGCAATACAGCACAAACAGCAGCAGGTAAGAGAATAGCCGGCTTACTTGATGCAGACAGCTTTGTTGAAGTCGGCAGCTTTGTAACAGCGAGAAATACAGACTTTAACTTAGCAGCAAAAGATACTCCCGCAGATGGTGTCTTGACCGGTTATGGCACAATCGACGGTGCACTCGTGTATGTTTACAGCCAGGATGCAACCGTACTCGGTGGTGCAATTGGCGAGATGCACGCGAAAAAGATTGTAAAATTATATGATATGGCCATGAAGATGGGAGCTCCCGTCATCGGTCTTGTTGACTGCGCAGGCTTAAGACTGCAGGAAGCAACAGATGCTCTTGAGGCATTCGGTTCCCTGTATCTGTGCCAGACGAAGGCCGGCGGTGTAATCCCTCAGATTACGGCAATCTTCGGAACCTGCGGCGGCGGAATGGCAATCGTTCCGAGCCTGACGGATTTCACATTTATGGAAGCCGAGAAGGCGAAACTTTTTGTCAATGCACCGAATGCATTGGATGGCAATGAGGTATCAAAGTGTGATACATCGGCAGCTGCATTCCAGTCTGAAGAGGCCGGAATTGTTGACTTTGTCGGCTCAGAGGCAGAGATTTTCGCAAATATCAGAGAACTGGTTGGAATTCTTCCTGCCAATAATGCAGATGGTTCTCCGGAATACGACTGCACAGATGATTTAAACAGAGTATGCGCAGGTCTGGAAGGCTTTGCAAAGGACACCAGAGCAGCCATCAGCGTGATTGCCGATGATAATTATTTCCTTGAGACCAAGGCTGCCTATGCAAGAGACATGGTTACCGGATTTATCCGTCTTGACGGTATGACGGTAGGCGTTGTCGCAAACTGCAGTGCAGAATATGATGAAAATGGCGAGGTGAAGGCTGAATACGATGCAGTTCTCAGCGTAAACGGCTGCAAGAAGGCAGCTGATTTTGTAACCTTCTGTGATGCATTTGAAATTCCCGTGCTGACCCTTACGGCGGTAAAGGGCTTCAAGGCATGCAAGTGTTCTGAGAAGAACATTTCAAGAGAAGCAGCAAGACTGACAGCAGCATTTGCCCAGGCAACTGTTCCGAAGGTAAATGTAATCGTCGGGGAAGCATACGGCAGCGCATATCTGACGATGAATTCCAAGTCAATCGGTGCTGATATCGTATATGCATGGACAGATGCCGCAATCGGAATGATGGATGCAACCGCAGCCGTTAAGATTATTTATGCAGACGAAATCGCACAGGCTGATTCCGCAAATGTTGTAATCTCCGAGAAGGCAGTTGAATACCGCCAGCTTCAGAGCAGCGCTTATGCAGCAGCAAGAAGAGGCTATGTGGATGATATTATTGATGCGCAGGATACCCGTAAGAGAGTGATTGCCGCATTTGAAATGCTCTATTCTAAAAGAGAGGACCAGCCATATAAAAAGCATGGCACAACAGTATAAAATCAGGAGGCTTAAGATATGAAGAAACGATTTGCCTGCGCATTTGCAGGAATTTTCTCAGCAGGCCTTCTGATGCTGACAGGATGCGGTCAGACTGAAACGGCATATGCGCCGGAAGACAAAGCGGCATTCTATCAGGAACAGACGGATTCCATAATGCAGGAACTGTTTACATTATCGGATTCTGACTGCGAGCAGAAGGAAAGCTACTACACCGAGCTTGAAAATGATACTTTAGTCAGCATGTACCAGGCCTGGGCCAATGAAAATGATGCCCTGGGAACCTATCAGGGAATCGGTGAAACAGCGGTATATGAATCGGATGATTCCGGAGATTATGCCAAAAGCTATGCCTGTGAAATCACCTATTTGTTCTCTACGAGAAATCTCGATGTCAAGGTGATTTATGAGACGGAAGAAAATGACGAAGTAAATGCTGACATTTCATCAATTTCGCTTTCAGGTGAATATTCGGTTGCGGAAAAAATGCAGAAGGCCGGACTCAATACTTTGATGGGAATGGGAACTGTATTTATTGTACTGATTCTGATTACCTGTATCATCAGTCTTTTCGGACCCTTAAATAAGCTGATTTTAAAGGTAGAAGAGAAGAAGAAGGCGAAGGAAGAAAAACAGGCACCTAAGACTGCGCCTGTCTCCCCTGCCCCTGCCCCTGCTCCTGCAGAGGAAGAATTGCTCGATGACATGGAATTGGTAGCTGTCATTACAGCAGCGATTGCAGCATACGAAGAGGCGAACGGAACCGCTGTCAGTGCGGACGGACTGGTTGTTCGTTCCATCAGGCGTGTCAATAAGAAGAATAATTGGCGAAATGCTTAATATTTAGGAGGAAATACAATGAAGAATTATACAATTACGGTAAATGGAAATGTGTATGAAGTAACAGTTGAGGAAGGCGCAGAAGGCGCTGCTGCAGCAGCACCTAAGGCAGCTCCCAAGGCAGCACCTAAGGCAGCACCTGCAGCACCTAAGGCAGCAGCAGCACCCGCTGCAGGCGGTCAGGGAGCAATTAAGGTTTCCGCTCCTATGCCCGGTAAGATTCTCGGCATTAAGGCAAATGTCGGCGATGCTGTAAAGAAGGGTGATGTAATCCTGGTTCTTGAGGCCATGAAGATGGAAAATGAAATCGTAGCTCCTGAAGACGGAACAGTTGCAAGCATCGATGTTGCAGTCGGCGCTTCGGTAGAGTCCGGAAATGTTCTCGCAACATTGAACTGAACAACTTGCATGTAACGAGTCTTTTGACTGATTTTAGGAGGTTAACAAATGGCATACGTAACAAACGTATTTAACAACCTGGTAGCCCAGTCGGCATTTGGCAGCGGGCTTTCCTGGGGAAATGTAATCATGATTGTTGTTGCCTGCATATTCCTGTATCTGGCAATCGGGCAGCAGCGTGAGCCGTTACTGCTCCTGCCGATTTCCTTTGGTATGCTTTTGGTAAACTTGTATCCCCCCATTATGGAAGAGGGCGGACTGCTTCATTATTTCTTTAAACTGGATGAATGGTCAATCCTTCCTTCCCTGATTTTCATGGGTGTCGGTGCAATGACGGACTTCGGTCCTCTGATTGCCAATCCCAAAAGCTTTATCTTAGGTGCAGCAGCACAGTTTGGTATCTTTTTTGCATATTTAATGGCAATTCTTATGGGTATGAGTGACAAGGCAGCAGCTGCCGTATCAATCATCGGTGGTGCTGACGGACCTACATCTATCTTCTTAGCCGGAAAGCTCGGACAGACGGAACTGATGGGACCGATTGCGGTAGCAGCATATTCCTATATGTCCCTGGTTCCCATTATTCAGCCGCCGATTATGAAGCTGCTGACAACAGAGAAGGAACGTAAGATTAAGATGGAACAGTTAAGACCGGTTTCCAAGCTTGAAAAAATTCTCTTCCCTGTCATCGTTACACTTGTAGTTGTTGCAATTCTGCCTACAACCGCACCGTTGGTAGGTATGCTGATGCTTGGAAATCTCTTCAGAGAATCCGGTGTTGTGAAGCAGCTTCAGGAAACTGCATCCAACGCAATGATGTACATCGTCGTAATCCTTCTCGGAACCTCAGTTGGTGCAACCACCAGCGCAGAAGCATTCCTGAACATGACTACAATTAAGATTGTGGTTCTCGGCTTGATTGCATTCTGTATCGGTACCGCAGCAGGCGTTATCTTCGGTAAGCTGATGTGCTTGGCAACTAAGGGCAAGGTAAATCCTCTGATTGGTTCCGCCGGTGTATCTGCCGTACCTATGGCGGCCCGTGTATCCCAGAAGGTTGGCGCAGAGGCAGACCCCACCAATTTCCTGCTGATGCATGCAATGGGACCGAACGTTGCAGGTGTAATCGGAACTGCTGTAGCAGCCGGTACATTCATGGCAATCTTCGGTGTAAAATAAATTTCGATGGCTTTAAGGTGACAGCTTTTGCCAAAATGCTTACAGCTGTCAGTACAAGTTACTTATTATTTGGAGGAAATAGATATGGCTATTGAACAGAAGAAAGTCGGCATTACCGAGACTGTTCTGCGTGATGCACATCAGTCCCTGATTGCAACCAGAATGACCACGGAGCAGATGCTGCCGATTATTGATAAGATGGATAAGGTCGGATATCATTCCGTAGAATGCTGGGGCGGCGCAACATTTGACGCATCACTTCGTTTTCTGAAGGAAGACCCCTGGCAGAGACTTCGTCTCTTAAGAGATGGCTTTAAGAATACCAAGCTTCAGATGTTATTCAGAGGACAGAATATCCTCGGATACAATCATTACCCTGATGATGTAGTGGAATATTTTGTACAGAAGTCTATTGCTAATGGCATCGATATCATTCGTATTTTCGATTGTCTGAATGATATTCGGAACTTAGAGACTGCTGTAAAGGCTTCCAACCGTGAAAAGGGACATGCTCAGATTGCTCTTTCCTATACATTGGGAGATGCATATACATTGGAATACTGGAAGGATATTGCCAAGAGAATCGAGGATATGGGTGCTGATTCCATCTGTATCAAGGATATGGCAGGTCTTTTGGTTCCTTATAAGACAACAGAGCTGGTAAGCGCACTTAAGGAAACGGTATCCATTCCGATTCAGCTGCATACCCACTATACATCCGGTGTTGCTTCCATGACATATTTAAAGGCTGTTGAGGCAGGCTGCGATGTCATCGATACCGCAATGAGTCCTTTGGCTTTAGGTACCAGCCAGCCTGCAACAGAGGTTATGGTAGAAACTTTCAAGGGTACTCCTTACGATACAGGTCTTGATATCGGTCTGCTGGCGGAAATTGCAGAGTATTTCAGACCCTTAAGAGAGGAATGGCTTGCAAGCGGTCTTCTGAACCCGAAGGTTATGGGCGTCAATATCAAGACCCTGCAGTATCAGGTTCCGGGTGGTATGCTTTCCAACCTTGTATCCCAGCTGAAGGAAGCAGGACAGGAGGATAAGTATTATGAAGTGCTTGAAGAGGTTCCGAGAGTACGTAAGGACTTTGGCGAACCGCCTCTCGTAACACCTTCTTCTCAGATCGTCGGTACTCAGGCTGTATTGAATGTCCTTGCCGGTGAGCGTTATAAGATGGTTACCAAGGAATCTAAGAAGATTATGATGGGTGAATTCGGTCAGACCGTAAAGCCCTTCAATCCTGAGGTTCAGAAGAAGATTATCGGTGATGCAACTCCTATTACCTGCCGTCCTGCAGACCTGCTTGAGCCGAAGCTTGCACAGTTCGAGAAGGAAATGGAGCAGTACAAACAGCAGGATGAGGATGTACTTACCTACGCCCTCTTCCCCAATGTTGCAATGGATTTCTTCAAGTATCGCGAGGCGCAGCAGACCAAGGTTGATCCTACTGTTGCCGATACTGCAAACAAGGCATATCCGGTATAATTTGCATAGGTGCTGTCCTGATGGATGAAAATGCCTAAGATTAATTGAACTGTAGTACCCGGTGGGATTGTTTGAAACAGTCCCACCGGGTATTTTTTTCACTCGGTCTAAGAAAAACCGGTACCGTGCAGGCTTAGAAACAGCCAATCTTTTAACGAGCAACAAGCGAAGCGGTTGCGAGTTTGACCAATCGTTCATTTGTCATATACTTGCATATTTTACAGGCAATGTGCTATAATACGGAAACAAAATGATGTGAGTCAGTGTATGGGAGGGAAAACCGGTGGAATTGACAGGCTGTCTTTTTATGCCGGAGACTCATTCGCTAAAACAGTCAATAAGAGACAGGGAAGGTTGGAAAACGGAATGAGCAGAGTAATCGTAGCAGGAGGTGGGGCGGCCGGAATGTATGCGGCAATGACAGCTGCGGAATATGGCCACGAGGTGACGCTGATTGAACAGAACGAAAAGCTCGGCAAGAAGCTGTTTATCACCGGAAAGGGCCGTTGTAACTTGACCAATGCCGCAGACTTAGATACCGTCTTTGGAAATATTGTCACCAATCCGAAGTTTCTCTACAGTTCCATCCATACCCATACCAATCGTGATGTGATGGATACCATGCAGGAAAAAGGATTAACCGTGAAGGTGGAACGGGGAGAACGGGTCTTTCCTGTATCTGACCATTCCTCCGATGTCATCCGGGCGCTGGAACGGGGCCTTAAGGAAGCCGGGGTAAATGTATTGCTGAATACAAGGGTCGAGGAACTGATCATTGAGAACGGAAGTTACCAAGGAATGATTGTAAACGACCGCAGGGGCAGAAGGCGTATGCTGTCAGATTGCTGTATATTGGCAACAGGCGGTCTTTCTTATCCCTCCACAGGTTCCACAGGGGATGGACTTCGCATGGCCAAAAAGGCCGGTCACACCATAGAAAAATGCCGCCCGGCCCTGGTTCCGATAGAGGTCTATGAAGATGCCCTCTGCAGGAATATGATGGGGCTTTCTTTAAAAAATGTGAATTTATGTGTGTTTTTCGGAGAGGGAAAACAGAAAAAAGAGATTTACAACGGATTCGGGGAAATGCTTTTTACACATTTCGGAGTCAGTGGTCCTTTGGTATTATCTGCATCCAGCTATATCAACAGAGATTTCTATGACCGGGAAGAGAAAACGGACCGGACCGATGATATGCCTGAACTTCTTATGGAACTGGACTTAAAGCCTGCCATCAGCGCAGAACAGTTTCTGGCCAGAGTAAACCGGGAATTTGAGGGGAATATGAATAAGGAAGTGAAGAATGTCCTTCCCGCCATGTATCCTGCCAAAATGGTTCCGGTGCTGCTGGACCGGTTAAAACTCGACGGAAACCGTAAGATTCATTCCATCACCAGAGAAGAGAAATTAAATCTTGTGGAAATGACGAAACATTTCCGGTTGACAGTGCGGGGAATGAGAGGCTACAATGAAGCAATCATTACACATGGCGGTGTAAATGTGAAGGAAGTGAATCCTCAGACAATGGAGAGCAAAAAGGTTCACGGCCTGTATTTTGCCGGTGAAATGCTGGATGTGGATGCTCTGACGGGAGGTTTTAACCTTCAGATTGCCTGGAGCAGCGCATATGCGGCAGGAAGTTCCATCGAATGGGTATAGGGTTAGAAAACAAGGCCGTATTGATGCGCAAATCGTGAGGTCAATCGAATTTGTCGTAAAAAGGAGAAAAAAATGACATTTAATATTGCAATTGACGGACCGGCAGGGGCCGGAAAAAGTACCATCGCCAAAAATATCGCCAGGGAATTGTCCTTTATCTATGTGGATACAGGTTCTATGTATCGGGCAATGGCCATCTACTTTATGGAATCGGGGCTTGATTCGGGTGACCGGGAGCGTATAGAGGCTGCGGCAAATGGGGCAGATGTCCGTCTGGTATATGAAAACGGTGTCCAACAGGTCATCTTAAACGGGGAAAATGTTACTCCGAGACTTCGGGAAGAAGCGGTGGGCGCAGCGGCCTCCGTTACCAGTGCATATCCGGCGGTCAGGGCTCATTTGCTGAATCTGCAGAAGCATATTGCAGAGACGGAAAATGTGGTTATGGATGGAAGAGATATCGGTACCTGCGTACTGCCGAATGCCGATGTGAAGGTTTATCTGACTGCGAGCAGCCGGGTTCGGGCCGAGAGAAGAGTAAAGGAATTGGAAGAAAAGGGTCAGACCTGTGATTTCGAAGAAATAAAAAAAGGAATTGAGGAGCGGGATTACCGGGATATGAACAGGGAGATTGCCCCTCTAAAGCAGGCAGAGGATGCCATACTTATAGATAGCTCTGATATGGATATTCGTGAGGTTACTGAAAAAATTCTTGAACTGGTCCACGAAAAAAGGTGCTGATCATCGGGAAACGAAAAAACGGAAGGGAGAAAGGAATACATGGAGGTTTTGACTGCGAAAACCGCAGGCTTCTGTTTTGGGGTGAAGCGGGCTGTGGATTGTGTATATGAACAGGTGGAGCGAAGCAACAAGCCCATTTATACATACGGTCCCATCATTCATAATGAGGAGGTTGTGAAGGATCTGGAATCGAAGGGGGTCCGGGTAATCGAGTCGGAAGAGGAACTGAAGCAGTTAGAGGACGGCATTGTGATTATTCGCAGTCACGGCGTGGCCAAGCATATCTATGACCTGATAGAAGACAAGGGCCTGACCCTTGTGGATGCAACCTGCCCCTTCGTGAAGAAGATTCATAAAATCGTAAGCGGTGAAAGTGCCCGGGGCAGGCAGGTGGTAATCGCCGGAAGCAGTCATCATCCGGAGGTTGAGGGCATTCTCGGGTGGTGTGATGCGGGCGCAATTGTAGTGGAAAATGAAGAAAATGCGGAAAATTTGGATATTTCTCCTAAAATTCCCCTCATTTTGGTCTCACAAACAACATTTAATCACAATAAATTTCAAGATATTGTTGCCAAAATGAAAAATAAGGGGTATGATATAAATGTTGTAAACACGATTTGTAATGCAACTCATGAGCGACAGGTTGAAGCCTCTGATATCGCCTCCAAGGTTGACGGAATGATAGTGGTTGGGGGGAAGAATAGTTCCAACACACAGAAATTGTTCGAAATCTGCCACAGGGAGTGTGAGAATACATGCTTTGTTCAGACAGTGGCTGATTTGGACGATGCGTGGCTTGGAACGGTTAGGATAGTTGGCATTACAGCTGGGGCTTCCACCCCAAATAATATCATAGAGGAGGTTCAAAAACATGTCAGAAAGTTTTGAACAGATGTTGGAAGAGTCTACAAAGACAATCTCAGCCGGAATGGTAATTACCGGCGAAGTAATCGGTGTTAAGGAGGATGAAGTTCAGGTTAATATCGGTTACAAAGCTGACGGTATTATCTCTAAGAGAGAATACACCGACGACATGAGTGCAGATCTGACCAAGCTGGTTTCGATTGGCGACTCAATTGAAGTAAAAGTACTGAAGGTAAATGACGGCGACGGCATGGTATCTCTTTCTTACAAGAGATTACAGTCAGAGCGCGTAAGCAAGGTGCTTGAGGAAGCAGCAGAGAATGCAACCGTTATGACCGCAAAGGTAAATGAAATCGTTAAGGGCGGTATGACCGTACTTGTTGACGGAACAAAGGTATTTATTCCCGCAAGCCTTGCATCTGATACATATGAGAAGGATTTGAACAAGTTCTTGGATAAGGAAGTTGAATTCACAATTATTGAGTTTAATCCCAAAAAGAGAAGAATCATCGGTGACTGCAAGACCATCTTAGTAGAGAAGAAGAAAGCCATGAAGGAAGAATTGTTCTCTAAGATCGAGGCCGGTTCAAGAATTACCGGTGTTGTTAAGAATGTAACCGATTTCGGTGTATTTATCGATATCGGCGGTGTTGATGGCCTGCTGCATATCTCAGAGATGAGCTGGGGCAGAAACGAACAGCCGAAGAACCTTTTTAAGGCAGGTGATGAGGTTGAGGTTATGGTTAAGAGCATCAACGAAGAAAAAGGTAAGGTTGCTCTGACCAGAAAGTTCCCTGAGACAGATCCCTGGGTAATCGCTGCAGATAAGTATGCGGAAGGAATGGTTGTAAAGGGTGTTGTTGCAAGAATGACAGATTTTGGTGCATTTGTTGAACTGGAGAAGGGCGTAGATGCTCTGCTTCATGTATCGCAGATTTCAAGAGAGAGAATTGAAAAGCCATCTGCTGTCCTTTCTATCGGTCAGGAAATCGAAGCTCAGGTAATTTCTCTTGATACAGAAGGTCACAAGATCAGCATCAGCATGAAGGAATTACTGGATGACGAACCCGTATACTCAGATTCTGAGGACGCTGAATAATCAAGACAATTTTGAAAATATGAGGGAGACCTAAGGGCATGTGCCTTTGGGTCTCCTTTTATGGGTTATGAGTTTGACATAAAAATAACAGAAGGACGGAACAATGCATCACGAAGAAAAAACATTCGGTCAGGATTCTGGGGATATGACCATTGAACAGGAGAAAGTAACTGTAGGGCAGTCGAATCCGCAGGAAGCGAAAATGGAAAAAAGTCCGAAATTCAATAGGAGCCAAAAGACCGGCAAAAATAAGGAACAAGCCGGAAAAAGAACAGAAACAGATAAGAGGCAGACACTTGGAGAATTGATTTTTCAGAGTATCTTAGGCTTGATTTTCGCAGTCCTTGCAAGCTGGTGTCTCTGCTATACCTACCGCTGTATGGAGACGGTGGGATGGCAGTTTGCGGGTCTGGTGATTCTGGCAATGATTGTTGTCGCTCTTACCGTGCTGCCGATTCGTATGAAGGGATGGCTGGAAATTGTCATTACAGCCCTGTCTCCGGTAGCAACATTTTTTGCTGCGGAAACGATTACCCATAACCCCTGGGAGATGAATGCGTCTCCGATTATATTGAATCTGATTGTCTTTTTTGCATTTTATCTGCTGGCAATCTTCTTAAGCACCGGTCTTAGAGCGGGGAGCATCATTGTCAATGTCTGCGCGGGAATCGTGGCATTTGCCAATTATTTTGTGATTCAGTGCAGGAATGTTCCGATACTTCCATGGGATATTGCATCCTTGAAAACAGCGATGAGTGTTTCAGACAATTATGTACTGAACTTAGAACCGAGGGCCTGTCTGGTGATTTTGCTGCTGATGCTGATTGTGGCTATTAATTGCCACAACCGGACCAGAATTACATATTGGCCGGTGAATATCGGGGGCATTGCGCTTTGCATCACCATGATTTGTACCATGAACATGATGACCCATGATGAGACATTTGCATCTGATTATCTGACTGCCAGCAATCTGTTTACCCAGAAATTCACCTATCGAGACAATGGTTTTGTCATCAGCTTCATGATGAATCTTCAGTATATGGATATCAGTAAGCCGGCCGGATATGATACGGATGAAATATCTGAGGTGCTTGAAACGGCAGAAGAGACTTATGTGGAAAGCCATGAGAATTACAGTGACGCAGGAACCGTACAGCCGACAATTATCATAATTATGGATGAAGCCTTTACAGACCTGGCGTATCTGGCGGATTTTGTGACGGTGGATGAGGATGGAAATGAAGTGGATTATATGCCCTTTATCCACAGCCTGATGGAGGACGAAAGCGTAACCAGCGGTAATCTGCACGTGTCAGTCTGCGGAGGAAATACCGCCAACACGGAATTCGAGGTATTGACCGGCAACAGCATGGCATTTTTACCCACCGGTTCTGTTGCTTACCAGCAGTATATCAGCGGGACACTGCCCTCAATTGCGTCCGTGCTCAAGCAATCCGGTTACACTACAAACGGCCTGCATCCATATGGCGCCAGCGGATGGAACCGCAATACCGTCTATCCCTGGCTGGGAATCGATAATACCTATTTCAGAGACGCTTTCACCAATGCGCAGATTTTGAGAAAATATGTAAGTGATGCCAGCGCCTTTGATAAAATTATCAGTGTAGATGAGAAGGACGGAAGTGAACCGGAACTGATTTTTGAGGTAACCATGCAGAATCACGGAGGCTACAGTGATATTTACGACAACAGCCCTCTGGAAATTTTCCTGAAGGATATTGACAATCATCCTGCCACTGAGAATTATCTGACATTGGTTTCCAAAACAGATGCGGCCTTGAAAGATCTGATTTCCTATTACGAGACTGTTGAAGAACCTACAATGATCGTCTTTTTCGGAGATCACCAGCCGTCTGACTTTGTTGCGGATTGTATCAGCAATCTGCGGGGGCTGACTGAGGATGATATGACACTTGAAGAGCGGGAGGACCGATATATTGTGCCGTTTATTATCTGGAAAAATTACGACAATGGGGTGGATGCTGAAAAGTATGAGGCATTGTCTGCAAATTATCTGAATACAGTTATATTTGAGCAGGCGAACCTGAAGATGAGTCCGTTCCAAATGTTTCTTTCCGAGCTACGAGATGAGTACCCGGTAATCAATGCGAACGGCTACCTTGAAAAGGATGGCAGTTTTGTCCCTTATGACAGTAAGACTGCGCCGGAGAGCCTTGTGATGTACGAGAAAATTCAATACAATTACCTGCATAATAATCAGAAGGACAATGAAGTTTATTATGAGGTAAGTGAATAAACAAAACGACTCGACCGGGGTGTTTCAGAATACAATTTGCAGTGAAAAAGTTTTGTGTGGGCAAATAAAAAAATATGCGAAAACATTGAGCCAATGCAGGTTCGCTCAGATATACATCCGAAGCAGACTGCTGCACCAGGATGCAAGAAAGTCAGGATTCCCAACGGATTCTTCAAAGGTCCGGTCAATCGGAAGAAAACGCAGGGGATCCTTGGAGTCGTTTTTGAAGCGAAACAGAGAATCACGCAGCTGTTCTCCTGCGGGATAGAAGGAACCGTCTTGTTTCTGGTAACATGTATCCGGGGTAGCCTTTCGACGGTGAGCAGAGTCCACATATTGAGCCAGCTTTTTATGAATTGCCATATCTTCCTCCGGGAGATACCAGTAATCCCTGTAAGGGCTGAAGAAGACTTTTAAAGTATCCTGAACCAGAAGCAGGTCAAATGTAAATGTATTCCCTGTGCATTGAAGCAGAACATACGGCGCAAAATCATCCCGCGTAAAATCCACAGGAAGAGACACCGGAAGGGTACCGGTTAGCAGAAGGTGCTCCTCAGCACCTTTATGATAGGATTCCGTATATAGCCTTTGATATGAAAACTGTCCGTTTAATAGGTCATTTATATAAAGCAGGGAGCAAATGCAGGGCATGTTGGCGATATCCTCTTCGTTGTGCAGCAGAAGAGAATCCCGTACAGCTGATACCTGCGGGCTGTCAGTCAGTCCCTTTAGATACGCATCCCGGTAGCTTTGATATTGTTCGATTAATTCATAGCCGCTGTAAGGGTCCAAGCGATTGATGCCAATCAGATGTTCATAGCTTTTCAGCTTGCCGTTTTCCATTTGAAAAAATTTCTTAAGGGGGCGGAGCCGCTGCATCAGGTCGCAGTGTCGGCTCAGCATTTCATCAAAGAAGGCTTCCCCACCGACACAGTGGTAGGATTTGGCGCAGTTTCTTAAATATGGAATATCAAAGGTTCCGCCGTTGAAGGTCATGTAGAGGTCAAATTCAGAGGAGAAATCCATGAACTCCTTTAATAC
>R17__coassemble_695_pt1 | contig 13427 bp, 12 predicted proteins | sample R17__metabat2_low_PE_031 | metagenome-assembled genome bin R17 | reverse complement strand
GAAAAAAGAAACTAAATAAAAACGTTTTTCGTGTCTACTTTTCTTGACTAGTACAAGTTATTCCGAGGCAACATCCCAAAATCGGCATTTTGTAGAAAAAAGAACATCCTAAAATCGGCATTTTTGATGATAATGAACATCCAAAAATCGTCGTTTTTCTTGACCGATTTCATATTTATGCTATATTTATAATAGCAGGAGGATTCGATGAATGTTGAAGCGTAAAGTTTACAGCCAATTACTGGAATGGAAAAATTCAAATGATAAGAAATGCCTTATCATAAAAGGCGCCAGACAGGTTGGAAAAACATACCTGGTGAGGGTATTCGGCCGTGCGGAGTACAAAAGCTTTATAGAAATTAATTTCCTGCGCCAGCCTGAATTAAAACAGATCTTCCGTGGCGACCTGTCCGGTGAAGAAATATATAAAAAAATGACAGCAAATATTCCGGGAATTCAAATGATTCCCGGGAAAACGCTTATCTTCCTTGATGAAATTCAGAAGTGCGCCTCTGCAAGAACTGCCTTAAAGTTTTTGGCCGAAGACGGAAGATATGATGTAATCGCATCCGGTTCCCTGCTCGGATTGTCATATGGCAGGGATGGGGATACGGAAGTTGAACCGATCGAATCCATTCCGGTAGGTTATGAAATTCCGATCATGATGTACTCTCTGGATTTCGAAGAATTCCTGTGGGCAAATGGATATTCAGAAGAGGCAATTTCATACTTAAAGGAATTTTTTGATTGCCGTGAAGCCGTCCCGGAAGTCATTCACCGGAAATATGAGGAGCTGGTGCGGGAATTTATTGTTATTGGCGGTATGCCGGAGGTAGTTGCTGATTTTGTAAAATACAAAGACTTTAACCGCGTTCAGGCTATTCAGAACAGATTACTTACCGATTATGAGGATGATATCGCACAGCATGCAAAAGGTGTAGAGAAAGTAAAGGTCAGACGTTGTTATGATACGATTCCCAGCCAACTTGCCAGAGAAAATAAAAAGTTCAAATATTCTACCGTTGAAAAGAAAGCCACTGCCAAAAAATATGGGGATAGTATACAGTGGCTTGTTGATGCGAATATGGCATTTCTTTGCAAGAATACCTGTAACCCATGCCTGCCATTACGATACAATGAAAAAGAAAATGAATTCAAGCTATATATTAATGATACCGGTCTTTTGATGGCTTTATTCGGCTTTGATACGAAGCTCGCTGTGTTGAATAATACACTTACAGGATTTGCAAAAGGCGGAATATACGAGAATTTTGTTGCGGAATCGCTGACCAAAAAAGGATATGCCCTCCACTATTATAAACCGGATGATGAGAACGAACTTGAATTTTTGATTGAAAAAAATGGTGAGATCCTGCCCATAGAAGTAAAAGCCGGAAATACAGCGACCAAATCCCTGAACCGCTATATAGACAAATATAAGCCCCCCATTGCATATAAGATTATGGCAGGAAATGTTGGACGGGCAGAGGAAAAACTATCATTACCCCATTATATGGTTATGTTTCTATAAGTATCATTTCCTCACAAAAGGACCGGCCCATGCGGACCGGTTCTTTTGTATGTCGTTATCTTACGTCTTTGTTTATGAACAAATTGTAACCAAGGGAGGATTTATGCCATGTCTATTGTATCACAGAATCATGCAGATGAGGTAGCTGTTCTTGATTGTGTTCAAAAATCATAAATCCTTCATAGTCCTGCCTTCTCCGACCAGACCTGCGAAATCTCTGGTAAATACATCCACGGCTGCATCAATTGCGGCATTCTTTACCATTCCCTCGATGACATCCGGAGCCACCGTCACCGCCTTAACACCATACTTGACAAGCTCCAGTACCTGCTGGCTGTTTTTGAAGGAGGCTGCAAGCAAGCCACTGTATTCGTAGCCGCTCCCGGTAACCATATCGTGAATATCCTTGGCAACCTGTACCCCGTCAAAGCCCATGTTGTCAATGCGGTTGATATAAGGTGCCAGATATTCACAACCGCATTTCGCAGCAAAAAAGCCCTGCATCGCTGTATAAATTGCGGTTCCGAGGAGGCGGATTCCCTCTGCGTGACACAGCTTCATGGCCTTGAAGCCTTCTGGTGTAGAAGGAATTTTGACGATCGTCTTCCTTCCCAATACCTCTACGATTCTACGGGCATCCGCAAGCATTCCCTCTGCATCTGTTGCCGTAACCTGTACAAATAATTCTCCATCCTCACCGATTATCTCCCGGATCTCTTTTAACACCTCAAAAGGCTCCCGTCCGCTCTTTGCCAGAATGGATGGATTGGTAGAGACACCGTCAATAGGGAATTTATCGTATACTCGTCTGATTGCTTCTACATTTGCATCATCAATACAAAAAATCATGATTTTTCTCCTTTCATTTGTCGCGAAAAACGCATTGCCGCTTTATAAAACCTGCTCTGTTCTCTCAATAATATCATCCTGGGTCTGCTTGGACAACACGTTGAAGAAGGCGCTATAGCCTGCCACGCGAACGATCAGATCCTGATGATCCTCCGGATGTGCCTGCGCATCCAGAAGGGTTTCCCGGTCCACAACATTGTACTGTACATGATAGCCATCCAGACGATTGAAGAAGGTGCGGATCATCATCTCCAGCTTTTTCTGGTTTTCTTCTGTGGACAGCATGGCAGGTGTAACCTTCTGATTCAGCAGGGAGCCTCCTGTAATCTCAATGGTCGGTAATTTCGATACGGATTTAAATACCGCTGTCGGACCATTCTTATCGCAGTTGTGAGCTGGGGATGACCCTTCTGCCAGTGGTTCCTTTGCGCAGCGGCCATTTGGTGTTGCCTCTGTTCCCATACCCTGACCTACGTTCGCGGAAATACTGGAGGTTCCGGCATAGCGGATACCGCCGATCGGTCCACGTCCATAACGTGTATTTGGATATTTCTTCATCTCATCAATGTAGGAGTTATAAGCCTCTACGATCAGCCGGTCTACGTAGTCATTGTCGTTGCCGTATTTGGGCGCATCATGGATGAGCATATCCTGAATCTTCCGGCTCTCGGGACTTTGGAAATTGTCCGCAAGCGCCTCCATCAATTCATGACGCCCGATCTTCTTCTCCTCATAAACCAGCTTCTTGATCGCCGCCAGAGAGTCCGCCATATCCGCAATGCCAACCTGCAATCCGGAGATAAAGTCATACACGGCGCCGCCCTCTTTAATAGTTTTGCCGCGGCCGATGCAATCCTCTGTAAGGGCGGAGCATAAGATATCCGGTACATCTCTTTCAGAGGCCAGGTCAATTGCATTTTCTACGATAACAGAGGCCCGGGTCAGTTCACGGATGGTCTTGTCCCATGCGTTCATCAGTTCTTCGTAGCTTTCGAAATCCTCAAATGTACCATATCCCTTTGCAAAGCGTCTTCCGCTGGTCACATCAATACCATCATTCATCACCATGAGAAGGATACGTGGGAAATTCAAATAGCTCATACCGGTACAGCGGTAGCCCCATTTTCCCGGAACAGCAGTTTCTACACATCCGATCGCAGAGTAATTATAAGCGTCCTCTTCCTTCACTCCCTTTTCAATAAAGGACTTGATGATCAGTTCATCATTATTAAGGGCCGGCATACCTGTTCCCAGCCTCATTACCTGAATTGCTTCATCAAAGAAAGCCGGTGACAGATTTCTATGATAACGAACCGTTAAATTCGGCTGTGGAAGTCTTGTCTGAGCGACAGACCGGAGCACCAGATAAGACATACGATTTACTGCATCCTTCTTATCGCTTGTCTGTCCGCCAACCGTTACATTCTGGTACATAGGACTTCCCGCACTGGAAAGCGTATGCGCCTGAGAACGAACCTTATTTACCGTTAATGTTTTAATCCAAAGATTATCCAGAAGCTCTACCGCCTGGTCCTCGGTAATAATGCCGGCTGCCAGGTCATGCTCAAGAAAAGGATTCATATATTGATCAAACCGCCCATAGGAAAGGGAATGGCCATTCGATTCAATCTGCAAAATCAGCTGGATAAACCATACCGACTGAATCGCTTCATGCAAGGTTTCTGCCGGCTCATAAGGAACCTTTCTGCAGATTCTTGCTATTTCCAAAAGCTCTTCCCTTCTCTTCGGCTCTGCATTTTCTGCCATTTCCAAAGCCAGTGCGGCAAAGCGGTCAGCATAGTTTTTTACTGCCTGAATGACAATCAAAACGGCGTTATAAAAAACGTATTTATCAATACTATCCGGTCTGGTCAGATCCAAAGCTGCCTTGCAGGCAAGTGTTCGTTCTTCATACCCCTTCAGACCAACCCGCAAAAGTTCCGGATAATTTACAGATAAATGGGCATCACCGGCATTCAACTTACCTTCCATTCCGAAAAAGCCGGTCTCCATGTATACATCCATTTCTTTCGGAAGCAGCGCCTCCCCCTTTGCCCTTAAATTGTTGTTGTCCCAGAAGGGGGCGATCTCCTTAAGCTGCCGTTTAGTCTCCTCCGTAATGTAAAAGACATCGCCATCACGCTTTTCAAACAGGTCCAGCTCTTCCATAATAAACTTCATGGTATACTCCGGGAAAACCGGAGCGTTTTTATTCGCAGTCGCCTGGTTGCCTACGATGAAGGTTTCATCTTCAATATAGAGCGTCATTTTCTCCAGGATGTTCTGCAACATATACGCTCTCTTCATAACCGCCGGCTGGTTTTTGTGCGCTGCATAAGCCTCTGTGCAAAGGATTGCCCTTTCTGCGTCCACATAAGGCTTCTTATCTAATACCGCCTGACGGAACTTTTTCATTCTCGGTGTCAATTCTCCAAAATGTTCTTTGTTCTCCATTTTCTGATCCTTTCTCTGAGAAAATCCTGTTTTAATAATTCTGATTGAAAGTCATAATCATTTCTTTCATAATCGTATTCTAGTATGTCTTTCTATTTTTGTCAATTAAAATTTCATCAAAAACGTTTTAAACTTACATTCGTAATTTTTCATCTTTACAAATAAGTCGATGCACCCTATAATATAAGAAAAATCAAGGAGGATATTTATGTGTACAACCACTATTTTTAATATTCAGAAATTCAGTATCCATGATGGTCCGGGTATCCGTACCACTGTATTTTTCAAGGGCTGCCCTCTCAGCTGCAAATGGTGTGCCAACCCAGAGAGTCAGGCCACCCGTATCCAGATCCTCTGGGATCAGAAATTATGCATCGGCTGTCAGAGCTGCCTTTTGAATTGCCCGAATCAGGCGATCACTGCCAGTGAGAATGGAATTCACATCAACGAGAGTAAATGCAGGCTATGTATGACATGTGTCAATGGTTGTCCCAGACACGCCCTTAGTCAGGAGGGTGAGCCCAAAACAGTCGATGAAGTAATGGATGTGGTTTTACAGGATGTGGACTTTTATGAAGAAAGCGGCGGCGGTGTCACCCTTTCAGGCGGCGAAGTCCTGCTGCATTCGGACTTTGCCTCCGCCCTGCTGAAGAAATTAAAAGAAAAAGGGATTCACACGGCCCTGGAAACGACGGGCTTCTCGAATCGCGCCATTTTCAGCAAAACCATAGAATATGCCGATCTTTTGTTATTTGATATGAAGCACTGGAACGAAGATAAGCATAAAGAAGGAACCGGCGTATCCAACAAGATCATTCTGGAGAACATGGCTTACGCCATAGCTTCCGGAAAGGATGTCCTTCCGCGCCTTCCGATCATCCCGGGCTTTAACAATTCGCCGGAGGATGCCGCGCAATTTGCCGAGACATTGAAGTCGCTTGGTGCCACAAGGGCTCAACTTCTTCCTTTCCACCAGTTTGGCGAAAATAAATACCACTCCCTGGGCAAAGTGTACGAATATGAAAATGTACCGGTTTTGCACCCGGAAGACCTGGAAGATTTCCGGCAGGTTTTTGAGGATCATGGTATTCATGCCTTTTTCTGATTTATTCGCTTCAAAAAGATTCGAATGAAACTTTTTATTATTGTGTATGAAATTTTGCTATTGACATATCTAGGATTGCAGTATATAGTGTATTACATAAATAACCCTATTAAGTTTCATTCGAAAGGTGAAAGTTATGAAACCCAAGAAAAATCACCAGAGCGCATTGGCAATCGCTCAAAAAATCGGATCCTCACTGTTTATTATCATTGCAGTGCTTCCTGTTGCCGGTATCCTTTATGGTATTGGATGTTCATTTACAAATGAGACAACCATCGCAACCTACGGACTCGAGGGTATTCTTCACTCCGGAACTATTCCCTATGCGATCATGACCCTGCTGAACACCGCCGGTGCCACTCTTTTTGGAAACCTGGCACTTTTCTTCGCTGTTGCCATCGCTTTTGGTATGGTAGATAAGGAAAAGGGTGTTGCCGCTCTTTCCGCAACCATCTTTTATCTTGTTATGAACGCAACCATCAATATGCTTCTTGTCATGGACGGCAGTATTGTAGATGGTGTTGTAGCAGATACCATAAAAGATGGAGCTATCACCAGTATGCTGGGTATTCAAACCTTGCAGATGGGCGTATTCGGAGGTATCATCGCCGGTCTGTTTGCTGCTTACCTGACAAACCGCTTCTACAAGACACAGCTTCCTACCGCTTTAGGTTTCTATGGTGGGACAAGATTCGTACCAATCATTAGTGTTGTTGCAGCAATTGTTATGGGCTTTGTTATGTATCTGGTATGGCCGGTTATCCAGAATGGTATTTTCGCCCTCGGAAATATTGTTATGAACTCCGGATACTTCGGAACTTTCATTTTCGGATGTATCGAACGTGCTTTGATTCCTTTTGGCTTACATCACATCTTCTATTTGCCCTTCTGGCAGACAGGAATGGGTGGTCAGGCAATTGTCGATGGCGTTACTTATTTCGGTGCACAGAACATTTTCTTTGCTGAACTTGGTTCCAGCACTGTTGCGCACTTTTCCGTATCCGCAACCAGATTCCTTGCCGGTAAATATCCATTTATGATGGGTGGTCTGCCTGGCGCAGCGTTAGCTATGTATGTAACAGCCAAACCGGAGAAAAGAAAAGTAGCCGGCTCATTATTGTTCTCTGCTGCTCTTACTTCCTTCTTAACCGGTATCACAGAGCCTATTGAATTTACATTCTTATTCCTTGCACCTGCATTATTTATCATCCATGTAGGACTTGCCGGATTAGCTTTCGTAACATGCCACGCATTAAATATTTGTATTGGCACCACCTTCTCTGATGGATTAATCGACTTTACCCTGTACGGAATTCTTCCGGGTCAGGCAAAATCAAACTGGCTGATGATGATTCCTGTCATTATCGTATACTTTATCATCTACTTCCTGATCTTCCGTTTTGCTATCCTGAAATGGGATCTGAAGACGCCCGGCCGCGAGGACGATGACGAAGAGGCAAAGCTTTATACCAAGAAAGACTACCAGGCTGCAACCGGTGTTGGTGTTGCAGGCGGCAAAGCAGCTCCGGCAAACTTTGATACCAAATCCGCCACAATACTTGAAGCCGTCGGCGGCGAGGAGAATATCTTAAGCATCAATTGCTGCGCAACCAGATTACGCTTAAGTCTGGTAGACGTGAACAAGAGAAACGATGCCATTCTGAAGGCAACCGGTGCCTCCGGTGTTGTCGTACAGGGCAGCGGTATCCAGGTAATCTACGGGCCTGCTGTAACCAATATTAAAAATAATTTCGAGGAATTTGTAGATGCCGTAAGAGCAGGCCAAATTCCAAAAGAATTATTAGGAAAAACGGAAGTCGAGGAAAATGCGGTTCCTGCGACAGCAGAAAGTGCTGTATCTGAGCAGTTGTTCCTATCACCGGTAAACGGTGAAATTCGCATGATCAACGAAGTAAATGATGAGGGATTTTCATCCTACGCTCTTGGCGATGGTATTGCCTTCCTGCCTGCCGATGGAAAAGTGTACTCACCTGTAGACGGAACTATTGCTGTTATATTTGATACCAAACATGCCATTTGCATCAATACGGAAAGTGGGGCAGATGTTTTGATTCACATTGGAATTGATACTGTGAAATTAAATGGTAAATACTTCGAATCACATGTAGAAAACGGACAGCATATAAAAGCCGGCGATCTCCTGGTAAGCTATGATCTCGAGGCTGTAAAGAGTGAGGGCTATGACTGCATCACACCATTGTTGATCGCAAACGCAGACGAATTCTCAACCATTCGTCCACTTAGAACCGGAAATGTAAAGGTTGGAGAAAAGGTATTATACGCCAACGCCTAAGAGGCATGACAAGGCCGTATGTCTTTCGTTCGTAATTCCGTATATTTACAATATTGTCAAAAAACAGTATAATATGGGGCATAATAAAAAGAAGTGAATCCATGCGGTGATATTTCCAGGCCATGGATGTCCCTGTGAAACGGAGAATATTATGAACAGAAGAGCAAGCAAAATTCTTGAAGCCTTAATTCAATCAGATCGAGTAGATGTATCATCACTGTCTGAACTTCTCGGAGTTTCGCAGGTAACTATCCGCAAGGATTTAGACGAACTCGAAAAGCAGGGGATTATCATCCGGGAACATGGTTATGCCATTCTGCGAAACGCAGATAATATGAATGGCCGCATCGCCTATCATTATGAGGAGAAGCTTCTGATCGCCAAAAAGGCTGCAGAGCTTGTGTCTGATGGCGAAACAATCATGATCGAAAGCGGGAGCTGCTGCGCCTTATTTGCCAACGAGCTTGTAGAAACCCGCAAAGATCTGACCGTCATTACCAACAGCGCTTTTATTGCTGAATACTTAAAGAAAAATGCCACCTTTCAGGTTATCCTGTTAGGTGGCACCTACCAGGCAGAATCCCAGGTCACCGTAGGCCCGATGGTTGCCAAATGCGCGGAGAATTTTATGGTAGATAATTTCTTCGTCGGAACCGACGGATATTCTGTCAAATGCGGCTTTACCAATTCCGATCAGATGCGTGCCCAGGCCGTTCGAGATATGGCAAAGCAGGCAGAACGGGCCATTTTTATCACAGAGAGCACAAAGTTCCTGAAGCATGGCATTGTCCCTCTGAGACTCATGGATACAGAGATCAAAATCGCGGTTGTCACTGACAGCAACATCTCCGAAGACATGGTCAAGAAGCTGAAAGACCGGGATATCGAGGTATTTACAACCCAAGCCAAATAAGCCTGCTCACCCGCTATACTCTCTGTGATCGCTTTGCGGCTCGTTCTACCATTCCTCATAATGTACGCGATCTGCTTCCCATTCCGGTCCCTTCACCTCTGGGGCTTCGTCCGGATAGCCAAATGCGCAAGCGCTACGAACCGAAAAAGACGTGACCCATTTATGAAGTAATCCCCGAATCCATCCTACTTTCTTTAGAAATCCTTTAGAATCTTCATGCTTACTTTGGGGAAGCGACATATTCTGTCCACAAATCTCCTGTAATATATAAACCATCAAAGGACTTCCCCCCTTTCTCCTTTGATACTCCCCCTTTAAATTTTTTCATAACGAACTCCTCACAAAAGAACCGGTCCATGCGGACCGGTTCTTTTGTATGTCGTCATCTTACATCTTTGTTTATGAACAAATTGTAACTATTTTCGGAGAATTGTACCCCCGTCCCTAATCCGACAGATGCTCCATCAGCATCTGCAGGATATGTTTTGGCAGGGTCAGGGATTCTCCAAAGGGATTGATGACGATGCCTTCGACGTCCTCGCGCTTGAGGGCGGCCTTTACAATCTCTGTGATTGGAAAGCGCATAAAGGTCGGGTGAGGATTGGCCGTATTGACAATCGCATCTGCTTTTACCTTGGTCAGATCATTCCGAACAATCGTAAGACTCATTTCTGATGTGCTCCTTTATATCTCGTGCTAATACTCCCGGAACTGACGAAAGCGGAATACAGATTCCTTCGTCACGCTTCCGTCATCGTGTACGACTTCACGACTATTCCGATCCGAGCATGCTGATACAACCTTAACGCCCCGCGCTTTCAATTCCGTGACAACCGCATAGGTAAGCGTAAACTCCCCCTGGCACATGACCACATCCGGTCGGAAAGCCATGATCCGTTCCACGCTTTCCTGCGCAAGCGCCTGCACTTCTTCTCTGCTGGCGCTTGCCGGAACCTGCGGGAACGGCACCTCCGCCACGATAGAGAAGCCCTCGAGTGCCTGCAGCTGCTCCGGTGTAAATTTTGCAATTGGATGATTGGAAAAATTAATAAAAGTGGTTGGAATCATCTCCCTTCTCTCCCTTCTAATTCCTCAAACTTTCCGAGGTATTCTTTCAGTTTTTCTCTTAAATCGTCCGGTGTCTTTGGATTCTTTCGCATTCCGAAGTGATTGATATCATTCCGGTAATACTTGATACCTTTCACGAGCTTTACGATATCCATATCTATGGTTACAAATATATCTTCCGCCAGTTCCTTATACTCCGGCGAAAGCTTTTCGGATAAATATTTCTTCTGGTCGGATTCAAAATATGCCTTTCTGTCCTCCGGGGTCTCCAGCTTAAAGGAAATGCTGTCTTCCTGCTTATTCTCCAGGGCCTTTCCCATACCACTAATTGCCCAGCTGACCACATCCTCACGCATCTCGAGCTCTGTATCATTTACCCCATACTTATGACATACATATGTGATGACAGATTCCTCCAGTGCAGTATAGCCCTGCTGGGTCATTCCATGATCAATGCACCAATGCGTCACCTGTATGCCGGTTCGGTAATTTTCTTCCTTGTTCAGCCCTGCGTATGCTTCCCTTGTCTTTTCAAGCAACTTATAGGCCGGTGTCAATTCCTTAACCTCTCCTTCCGGCTGTTGCTCACATTTTTCCAGATAGTTGCTTACCGCAGCCTGAATACTGCTGCGCTTCCGCTCCCTCGCATTCTTATTCGAAAGACCCGCTGCCCCTGCTCCGCGACTGGTTTGAATTGTATCCGAAAGGCAGACTGCTGCATCAACCATATTTCTCAGTGGTTTTAAAGCTTTCTGGTAACTTCTCGCGCTTTCGCCAGGTCCTGCAGCAAGGTTTCCATACGTTTGATCGAATGTCTCCTTTATCAAAGACGCATTGCCCAGTTTCATAAATACATTGGCCGCATTGGTCCATTCCAGAATGTCATTGTACAGGGTGAGATCCACAATGGGCGCCACCTTACCCAATTCCGGCTCCTCTTTGGCCGCTTCATAGGCTCCGTAATAAATCCCCTTCAGGCTGCAGTTCTTCAGGATTTTGGCATAATTGATGACAGATATCGCCAGCATGGGAATGGAGCGGAAGGAATGCGTGATGTCAAAAATGATTTCATCGCCCGGCCTCAGGGTATCATAAATCTTATTGAATAGCTTCCAGATACTATCTGCATCCCCCGGATCATCAATTGAGACTTCCTGTCGATGGGAAATTAATTCCGGAAATTGCTGCTTAAACTGGACCTCAAGACCGCTTTTCTCTTCACCAAAGCTACGTTCTGCCTGCTCTCCTCTCCATTTTGACATCGTTTCACAATCGCGTTCCGTCAGGCGGCGGTTATCCCAGTTACTTTTCCTTGCTTTATCCGTCATGATCACAGATATTTGGGCATCCGGGGTCTTCAGTTCTTCCTTATAGGCATCAATCAAGGCCAACTGAATATACTCCTGGACCTCGCCGGCTGCACCGTCAAAGCTATAGCGAACCGGCTCATAAAGACTGGTTCCAAGTACTGATATAAAATGATATGCCATAATCGTGTTCTCCTCCTCTTAGCCTGCAATCTCTTCGTAGAAAACCAAAGAGTATTCCTTCAGGTCCACAAATCCACCTACAAAGCTCCGCAGATAGTCTTTCGCACTTTCCGAAGCATCCTCCAGAAGCCCCTTCTCCAATGCACGATTCAGTGCGCGCTCCTTCAGATCCGTAATAGAATTATTGACATCCTCGACACTGAAAGGATTATAGAAGCTATGCTTCTCATTATACAGGCAAAAGCTGGTCGTGTCTAATTCTGAACTGATAATAATTGCCTCCGGTAAGCCAATCTCTATGGTTTTGTTCTTTTCATCCATAGAAACCTGAATCTGTGTGAAATCAATGCCTGCCTTGATAGTTCCCTCATAGCTGAGCAAGTAGCCAGATTCCGAGAAAGGCAGTTTAAATCCTTTAATATCCTTATCATCGTAAAAATCCTCAACCTCTGTATAAGCATAATCCTTCGACACAAATTCCCCGGTATCACGCAATTTCTCCTGAATGATTTCACCGGACATCTTCTTCTCCACTTCTACCAGTGTCTCTTTCTCGACGACCTGTACCTCATTCGAATAGTGCTCCTTTGTGCTGACAAATACAGCGGAACAGGAAATAGCTACTAAAAGTAAAAGTCCAACAAATTTCATCATCTTCGTCATAATGTCACCTCATATATTCTTTAAGCTTTGGTTAATACATTTCTATATGTCAACCTGCCTCCCACGATAGCGGGACTGGCAGGGAATTGCTAAACTACCGCAAGCTGTCCCTTGCGCAAAGATCTCTGCAGCCTTCTGCATGCAGCAGTAAACATCACATAGGACATTCCTCCGGAACACAGACCGCTGACTACGGGAATTGCAGAAGCAACCCCGTCCGCAAAAATCTGCTTGGTCATCTTCACCCCGATTTCTTTCGCTATTGATTTCACGATTGGATATACCATTCCTTTGGTAAGTGCCTTCCTTGCTAAATGATCAGCAACATTCCGGGCATACATTTCCATGATCTGCATCAATGCCCTGGTAGCCTCCTGTACGCCAAACATGGTTCCCATGAATACCAATATCATATACATGGTTTCCGTATCGTTCCCTTCATTTCTGACATTCAGCTCCTGAAACCCATAAAGATAAGCCAGTTTCTGCATGACACGGACAGAAAAAGCACAATAATTCAAACTATCTGCTGCAGTGGCGCTGACTGCTGCTACACCTCCAGGAATAGAGACAGCCGCGGACAACATACCCAGCTTTGCAGCCTCATATTCGATGACCCGATCTGCAATATAATCAATCGTCTTCCCCGGAATCCCCGCTGCCGCCGGCGTTCTGCGAACAGCTTCCGTAACCATCTCTTCCGGATAGTACCGTCCCAGTTCCCTGCGCAGAAAATCCTCTCGATTTACTCCAACCATCGGAAGACTTAAAGCTCCCTGTAATAAATTTCCCAATAAATCCCCTTCAAAGAAGGCTTCCTGGTTCATAGTATTGGATGCTGTATTCGTCATAATGATTACCTCCTCTACTCTTATTGATTACTTCCTGTTCCCTTTTCTATTGTAATCATATTCCTTCGTGTTAATCATCTTTTCGAATCATATAAAAATTAAAAACACATCGAAGAGCTGTAATATGTTCTACAACTGATTCGATGTGTTTCTTCTTTTATGCCGGAACTATGTCGACATAGCTTCTGA
>R17__coassemble_621_pt1 | contig 14818 bp, 11 predicted proteins | sample R17__metabat2_low_PE_031 | metagenome-assembled genome bin R17 | reverse complement strand
ATATCTGCCAGTATGACGAGGTAAATGCAGTCTATCTGATGAGCGGGACCTATGATTTTACGGTGATTATAGAGGGACGGTCACTGAAGGATATCGCCTTTTTTGTATCCGATAAGCTGTCAACAATCGAGGGTGTGATTCAGACTGCGACCCATTTTGTGCTGAAGAAGTATAAATATCATGGGACCAGAATGGCTGCGGGGAATTCGGATGAAAGGATGATTATGACACCATGAGAAATCCATTGAATCAGAAGGTTACAGAAATTAAACCTTCCGGAATCCGTAAATTTTTCGACATTGCCGCTGAGATGGAGGATGTGGTTTCTTTAGGCGTGGGAGAACCGGATTTTGAAACCCCATGGCATGTCCGGGAAGAAGGAATCCGTTCCTTAGAGAAGGGAAGAACCTATTACACTTCCAATTCGGGGCTTTTGGATTTAAGACGGGAAATCTGCAATTATCTGAAAAGACGTCTTGACTGTGACTATACTCCGGGGGAAGTGCTGATTACGGTGGGAGGCAGCGAGGCAATTGATCTGGCGCTTAGGGCTATGTTAGACCCCGGTGACGAGGTGTTGATTCCCCAACCCTCCTATGTGTCTTATCTGCCCTGCACACTGTTGGCAGACGGGGTTCCGGTGGAAATCAACCTGAAGGAGTCCAACCGGTTTCGACTGACCGCAGAGGAAGTGGAGGCAGCAATTACAGATAAAACCAAGGTTTTGATTCTGCCCTTTCCCAACAATCCGACGGGAGCAATCATGGAACGAAAGGATTTGGAGGCCATTCGGGAGGTGGTACTTGCCCATGACCTGTTCGTAATCAGTGATGAGATTTACTCGGAACTGACCTACGGAAGAGACCATTGCTCCATCGCATCCCTGCCGGATATGAAGGAGAGGACCATTTTAATCAACGGTTTTTCCAAGGCCTATGCCATGACAGGCTGGCGTCTCGGCTATGCGGCTGCGCCGCCGGTGATTATGCAGCAGATGGTAAAAATCCATCAGTTTGCCATTATGTGTGCACCTACTACAAGTCAATATGCTGCGGTAGAGGCCCTGCGAAACGGGGATGAGGATATTGCCAGTATGCGGGAATCCTATAATCAGAGAAGAAGGTATCTGATGAATGCGTTCAGGGAAATGGAAATTCCGTGTTTTGAACCCTTTGGGGCTTTTTATGTATTTCCGAATATCAGCAAGTTCGGCATGACCTCAGAAGAATTTGCCATGCGGCTTTTAAAAGAAGAAAAGCTGGCTGTTGTGCCGGGAACTGCATTTGGAGATTGCGGAGAGGGCTTTTTAAGAATCAGTTATGCGTACTCCATTGAAAAGCTTCAGCTTGCAATGGAGCGAATTGCACAATTTGTGAAGCGGCTCCGGGGTTGAAATAGGAAAGGATTTTTATGAATATCGTTTTACATGAGCCGGAGATTCCGGCCAATACGGGAAATATCGGGAGAACCTGTGTTGCAACAGGCACCTCTCTTCATTTGATTCGGCCGCTGGGCTTCAGCCTCAGCGATAAGTACCTAAAAAGGGCCGGTATGGATTACTGGCCCAAATTGGATGTTCATATTTACGATGACTGGGAGGACTTCCAAAGACAGAATCCCGGCGCAAAGGTATACATGGCAACCACAAAAGGGAAAAAGGTATATACCGAGGCACACTATGAGCCGGATTGCTTCATAATGTTCGGAAAGGAAAGCGGCGGCATCCCTGAAGAAATCCTCGTGGAGCATGAGGAGGATTGTGTCCGTATTCCCATGAATGCCGAAATTCGTTCCTTAAATCTCTCCAATTCCGTTGCAATTGTTCTCTATGAAGCCCTCAGACAGAATGGATTCGACCATATGCAATTAGAGGGAAAGCTGCACCGACTGGAGTGGAAGGGATAAGTAAGGACAGCGCATGTGCCCACCTGCAAGCGGGAGGTCGCGAGCGGTTAGTTTCGCGTCACCTCCGGCAGGCTGCCCATAAATGTATAAGAGTATAGACTTCCGTTGACTGCACGTACGCTGTAGCGATAGGAGGTCTTCTTTTTTGCTGTGGTATCCGTATAGGTAAGGTCCGTTGTGGTGCAAAGAATGTCCCAGCTGCCGGCTTCATTTTCCCGTACGACCTGGTAGGCTGTGGCATTGCTTGCCGGCTTCCAGGTGATGGTGATGCCGTCATCATCGTTAATAACATCGGTTACATATACGCTGTAGACCAAGGTGTCCATGGCATTTCCGTACCAGGCATCTCTTGCGGCAAGCCAGCTTCGCAAATATTCCACATTTGCGCTGTAGCTGCTGTCCGCGATTCGGTTCAACCCGGAGGAGGTTAAGGACAACTCGTAGATGGTGTCGGTGAAATTTTTCTCAAAAAGACTGCTATACTGACTTTCCAGAGAATCAATCAATCCGCCGCTTGCATAGACGGAGGCAAGATATCCCCTGTGAGCATTATACTGATTCTGAACCTGCATCTGAAATTCCTCATAGAAGAAGAGGTCGTTGAACCAGCAGGAGAAGAGCATTTGGAAATTCTCCGTGGAAGCGAGTGATTCGTTTACGGAGTTGCCCATGGCCATATCGAAATCCCAGACAGGTCCTGCATAGAGTTTCCCACCCTTGTAGTAGAAGTAGACAGAACTGTAGCAGGCATCGGAATTCTTGTAGAAATCCTGCAGCAGATAATATTTTGCAAAGGATTCCGTATCAATATACTGCTGTATCTGACTGTAATCTCCGGAATCAAGAGCGGCATCGATACCATTGAGAATGGCTGTGATATTGGCAATCTGTCCCGCATCGGGAGTCTGGGGCTCTTTGATTTCGAAACGATATCCTTTATTGGTCACAACATATGATGCAGTCGGGTCCACCCGTTCCTTCTCATACATAATCAGGAAGTCTCCGTTGGATTTCTGCAAATCCACCCTGCTGCTTCCATCCTCAACCGGCTCTGTTAACAGGTATACACCTCTGTAATCCCCATCCAGCCATACCTCCACAAACTGTTTGTCGGATGTATAGGCAAGTCCCAATTCCTTTGCAAAATCCATTGCAATATAATTTCTGAGCATGGAAGGATCAAACCATTCGGCCAGGAGGCACCATTTTTTGGCTGCTCCCATTCCCAACAGGTTCTGTTTTTCGGAGAACTTGATATTATAAGGCTTTTTCAGGCCTTCTGAGGTGGTGTTTCCCCGAACCTTAATGCGGGCGGTATCTGCTTCCTCAAGTACAGCGCCATCGGAGGTAACGAAGGCAATGGTACTGTTGACGTATCCGGTGCTTTTGGCGAGCACATTTCCGCTATGGTCTTCTGTGGTGATGTAAAAACGGGGGACTGTGCCGGTCTTGTAAACCAGGCCGTTGATTGCATTTTCCAGGTCTGTGTACTGGGCCTCGAGCTCTTCCCGACTTACATGTTCCAAATCCGTAGCATCAAATATCGCCTGTACGGCAAGCAGATGGTCGACGGATTCCTCCGTGTAGTAGGAGTTGATATAAATGTTGATGGTTGCCCGCAGTTCATTATAACGGTTCACAACCTCGGCATTGGGATTGATGCTCCAACCGGCATACAGGGTCAGGTCCTCTGTGGGCAGGGACTGAAAATCGAAGGCCTGCGTGCAGGCCTCATCCGTAAACCAGCCCTCAAAGATGCACATATATTTGGCGGGGGTATCAGGTTCAGTGGGATGGGTATAATATTCATAGGAATCCCCATTCAGGGTATTTCCACCAAGTGTATTGTAGGTTACGGTATAGAGGGGCATATCTGAGGCTTCCCAGGCCCCCATGGAGGCGGTGTGAGGGGCAAGAAAGTTCACATAGGCTGTGCCTGAAAATGTATAATCGGCAGGCATGGTATCCGTATTCAGGGAGTTGTCATCCGTATCTGCAAAGCGGTTACGGCGAATTGCGCAGGAGGAAAGGTCAAGGGAGGGCAGCTCACTTTCCGCTAAAATCTCCGAGGTGCGCAAATCTGCGTCAATATCTACGGCTTGCACCTCGTCGACTGCATTGCTGCAGGAAAGGCTGTCCACATAGTAGGGAATCAGGGGCGCATAATTGAGAAATACCAATTGTTCCGTGACGGTTTCCTGCCGGGCCATTAAGAGAACGCTAAATCCCTCACGGTTCAGGGGACAATCCCAATAGAGGTCCGCGTCACACCCGGAGAGTTGAAAGAGGGAATCCGATTGGGACTCTTCTTCGGACAACACGGAATCCGATTGGGACTCTTCCTCGGACAACACGGAATCCGATTGGGACTCTTCCTCGGATAACACGGAATCCGATTCGGATTGAGATGTCGGAACATCTTCTGATAAATCAGTTTCCGAAAGAAGGGATTCTGTTTCAGAAGAAGCATCATCTGTCTCAGGCTGTTGGGTTAAAAGCACCAGATAAGAGCTATGGGCGGGAATGGTCCCCTCAAGCAGACAGGATTCCCAGGCATCCTCGTCTGAAAGCCCCTTGGTTTGCAGAGACCAGCCATCCAGTGAAATATCGGTTTCCGTGGGATTATAGAGTTCAATGAAACCATCGGAGCCAATCAGCATATTTTCGCCGCCTGCACTGACCTGATTGATGATTACATGGGGGACCTCCACAGAATAGAAGACTCCTTCATCCGACTCAATATAGGGTGTTCCCGGCACAAAGTCCTGGGAACTTAAGACGAATTCCGTTTCTGTTTCCACCTCATCCTGCCTGCGGGCGGGAATGACAGCGTCATCCTTGTCGGAGACCTGCTCTGTCTGAGAGGAAAGGGAAATCGCAGCATCTGCTGTATCTGTATTTTTTTGCTGAAGGCTGTGCGTAACAAGGGCGGTGCCTCCTGCAATCAGAAGGAGAGTGCCTGCTGCTATGGAAATTACGACCGGTTTTTTCATATTGATACCTGTAGGTGTTCTTTATATAAAATACACCTGTCCTTCCTGTATAAGGATTGAAATTTATTTTTCATATCTGTCTGAACCTGTTTCAACCTCCTTGCTGCGGCTGTTTGCCAGAGGAAGCCGAAAGGTAAAAGTGGTTCCGACTCCGGGGGTTGAGATACAGTCAATGGATTCGTTGTGAGCCTGTATGATATCCTTGGTAATGGCCAGGCCCAGACCGGTTCCTTTTTTATCCTTTCCTCTTGAAGCGTCACTCTTATAGAACCGGTTCCAGATTTTATTCAGATCCTCGCCCGGGATGCCGATTCCCATATCTTTAACGGATATAAATGCCTTGCCGTGCTTGGAAAAGGTTTCAATGGTAATGACACCTTTGGGATTGCTGAACTTGATGGCATTGTCAACCAAATTGTAGAGTACCTGCTGAATTTTCTCAGCGTCCGCATACACATAGAGGGTCAAATCGGAGAAAATCAATTCAAAACGAATTTCCCGTTTCATACAGATCCCTTCAAAACTGGCGCTGACCTTACGGATACTGTGATTAATGTCAAATACGGTATAATTCAGATAGGCACTTTTGGTTTTGGAGTCGGTGGTGTTCAGAGTTAGCAGATTCTGGCTGAGTTTGGTCAGCCGCTCTGTCTCATCGAGAACGATCCCCAAATATTTTTTTTCCATCTCCGGGGGAATTGTGCCATCTAAAATTGCCTCTAAATATCCCTTAATTGATGTGAGAGGAGAGCGGAAATCGTGGGAAATGTTGCTGACCAGCTTGCGTTGCCCTTCCCCTGCTTCCTCGATTTCGTTTGCCATAAAAGACAGGGTGGCTGCGAGATATCCCATTTCATCGTGTCCTTTTACCGCAGGACGTATGGTGAAATTGCCTGCGGCGTATTCATTGGCTGCCTTCGTAATTTTGCGAAGGGGCTTATAGACAACGATGGAGAAAATAACCATCACAATCAGGGAAAGACCGATTAAAACCAAAACTGTTACATAGACGATGGATTGCAGGTAATAGCATTGCTCGTCGATTTGGGATTGTGGAACTGCGATTACCACATATCCGGTTACCTTGAAACCGGTAGTGACGGTGGTATAGGTTAAAATGCTTTCCTCTGTCTGAGATGAGAAGACACCGGGCAGGTATTTGGCACAGATATAGTAGCCGTGATTGAAATCGGCCGCATTGAACTCTGTTGCCACAGGGTCGGTGATGGAATCGTTTTCAGAATCAATCAGGATGGAGCCTGCCGCATCCAGATACCAGATATGGGCATTGTCCGCCTGGGCATAGATGCGAAAACGGTCAAGAACTGTCTCGTACATTTCACGATATCGCTCATCGGACTCATTTGTTCCGCTTGCGCTGTCCGGGGAAAATGCGGAAAACTGTTCTGAATAATATTCCGCCAGAATGCCGGCCTGCTTGTGGAGATGTTTAGCCTCATCCTGGATAATCAGCTGATTGATCATGGTCGCAGAATAAAAATTCACAAAACTAAAGCAGAGCAGGGCAAATACCAGATACCCGGTCAAAAGCTTTAAATACAAAGAAAAACGATACTTCATATATCCCACCTTTCACTGTATGGGAAACATTGTAGCCGGCAAACTATGTACCGGAGTGTGCCGGATTATTTTCGAAGTTCGAAGCGGTATCCCACTCCCCATACTGTGCTGATTGCCCATTTTTTATGGTCATGGATTTTCTCCCGCAACCGCTTGATATGAACATCCACGGTTCTGGTACCACCGGGATAGTCATAGTCCCAGATGTGGTTTAAGAGCTGTTCTCTGGTGAATACCTGGTTCGGTGATGATGCCAGAAAGTAGAGCAATTCAAGCTCCTTAGGCGGCATTTCAATGGACTGCCCCTTATATTCCACGGAGTAGTTGCTTAAATTGACAATCAAATCCGGGTAAGAAATAACCTTCAAATCCGCCGGGGGATTGGCAAAATATACATCCGTATAATCGGGAAATACATTGGAAACCGGCTGAACCGGGTAGGAAGGAGTAGCAGAAACCGGGTCGTCTTTGGGGACTGCGGTTCTGCGCAGAATTGCCTTGACCCTGGCAACCATTTCCTTTGAATCAAAGGGCTTGGTAATATAGTCGTCTGCGCCTAATTCCAACCCCAGTACTTTGTCGAAGACTTCTCCCTTTGCGGATAACATGATAATGGGAGTGTTTCTGTGCTTTCGAATTTCCCTGCACACCTCATAGCCGTCTATGCCGGGCAGCATCAGGTCAAGCAGAATCAGGTCCGGCATGAAACTGTCATAAGCGGCAATGGCACTTTCCCCATCATATTCGATTCTCGTTTCAAAGCATTCTTTTTTTAAATACATTTCAATGAGGTCTGCAATATTGGCATCATCATCGACAATCAGAATTTTCTGTTTTTCCATGGGAATCCCTCCTGATTATTTGTTCCGAAACGTAACAATTGTAACACCGCTGTCCCCTTCCCCGTACTCACCGAGATGAAATTCACTGACATAAGAAGTGGACTTCAGCTTCTGGTGGGTTGCCTTACGCAGGGCGCCGGTACCGCGGCCGTGAACCACACGGACCTTGGGAATATGGGAGAGAAAGGCGTCATCCAGATATTTATCCAGTGCCGCCATCGCTTCATCTACTGTCATTCCAATCATATTGATTTCCGTAGAAATTTCGTAGGCTTTAGAGGCGCCGATTCCGGATATGGACGATTTGGACTTGCCATATTTGGAAGTAACACTGTTAGTCGGTTCCTGTACCGCTTCTAAATCGCGAATATTCACCTGGCTGCGAATCAGCCCCATCTGCACGAAGAGATTCCCCTTCTGGTCCGGAAGGGTACTGACTGTTCCGGTTACATTCATGCTGAGCACCCGGACACTGTCGCCAATGTGAAGGTCCTTCGCCTGAAGATTACGTGTCTGTTTTAAGGCAGCGGATTCCTTCTTCTGCTGTTTTCGGCTGTCATTGTTGGCCTTGATGCGGCTGTTGATTCCGGTCCGTTCCTTTTCAAGCTGTCTGGCTAAATCCGAGGATGCAGTGATGCGATTCACATTTCGAATGGTGGAATCTGCGTATTCCTTCGCCTCACGCAGGATGGCCTCAGCCTCTTCGCGGGCTTTTTCAAGGATGGAATCGCGGCTGCTGTCTATGTGCAGCTGCTGTTTTTGGGCTGCTTCCTTCAAGGAACGGGTTTCTTCTTTCAGGCGGCTGATTTCCGCCTGTTCTGCCTCGATGGTCTTACGGGAGGTCTCTAAGCTGCTTAGCATATCTTCAAAGCTGATATCCCTTGCATCCAATTGCTTTCCGGCATCCTCTATGATATAATCCGGCAGCCCCAATTTCGAGGAAATGGCAAATGCATTGCTTTTCCCGGGGACACCAATCAGCAGGCGGTAGGTGGGCTTTAAGGTTTCCACATCAAATTCACAGCTGGCATTCATGACACCGTCTGTTGTCAGCGCGTATACCTTTAGTTCACTGTAATGTGTGGTTGCCACAGTGCGAACCTGCATATTGTGGAGGAAATGCAGGATTGCAATTGCCAGGGCAGCCCCTTCTACCGGGTCGGTTCCCGCACCGAGTTCGTCGAAGAGAACAAGACTTTCCGAGTCCGCATGCTCCAGGAAGGAGACAATATTTGTCATATGGGCAGAGAAGGTAGACAGATTCTGCTCAATGCTCTGTTCGTCACCGATATCCGCATACACTTCTTCAAATATACCCAGCTCAGAACCGTCAAATGCGGGGATATGCAGGCCGGCCTGCCCCATCAGGGTAAAGAGACCGACGGTTTTCAGGGTGACGGTTTTTCCGCCTGTATTGGGACCGGTTACAATCAACTGGTCATAATCATTGCCGAGAGAAATGTCAATGGGAACCACTTGTTTTGCGGGGATTAGGGGATGACGGCCTTTTTTGATGTTAATATAATGCCTGTTATTAAATGCGGGTTTTGAGGCATTCATTTCTTTTGCAAGTGTCGCTCTGGCAAAAATTGCATCTAATTTTGACAGAGTATAAAGATTGGTTTCCAATTGTTCCATGCACATGCCGCATTCCCCGCTGAGCATGGCAAGGACGATTTCTATTTCCTTCTGTTCCTTGATTTCCAATTCCCGAAGTTCGTTATTCAGGCGGACGATTGCGGCAGGCTCGATAAAAAGGGTAGAGCCGGAGCCGGACTGATCATGGACCATACCATCCACCATGGAACGATTCTCTGATTTAACGGGAAGACAATATCTGCCAGCCCGCATGGTGATTACAGAGTCCTGCAGATAGCTTCTGTGGGAAGCCATGATGGTATTCAGCTGGGAACGAATTTTTTCGTTGCAGGCTGACATTTGCCGCCGTACATTTTTCAAGCCTGCGCTTGCATCATCGGAAACCTCATCTTCATTTAAGATACAGCGGTCAATCTCGTGCAGCAGGGCAACCCGGGGGTCTAAGAGGGAGAAGTAACCATTGAGACTGTCTTCCGCTTCAGCCAAATTTCGGTCTTCTGCGGATGTGGCGATATGGTTCTGACCGGTATGCTCTGCGCTATCGGACACGCTTTTTCCGTATGCCGAAACACGCCCGGTAACCCGAAGTACGGATGCAATATTGAGAAGCTCGGTAATAGAAAGATTACTGCCAACAGAAAGACGCATCAGGCTATCCCGGATATCTCTTGTCCCCGAGAAGGAGATGCTTCCTTTTTTCACAAGCCTGGTCAGGGCATCCGCTGTTTCGTTCTGAAGGGAGGTAATTTCCTCTAAGTCAGAGCTTGGGAGCAATTCGCTGCAATAACCCTTTCCAAGGGGAGTGGATGCATATTCCGTCAAACGGGCGATGATTGTGTCATATTCAAGCGTATGAAGGGCCTTGGTATTCATAAAATCCTTTCTATGAAATCGACTGTGTCGAGTCAGGATGCAAATTGTATTTTATTTACAAAAAATCACATTACATTATATATCAATTCAGAATTATTCGCAATCCATATCAATAGCAATTCGCCGTGCAGAAAGGATTATTGCCGCAGCCCGACGCAACATATACATGTTGGTATTATTTTTATAAAATCAGCGGACTATGTATCCGTACATTTACATTTGTCTGCTTTTCGTATATAATGGAGATATCATATTTCTGCTAAGGAGGTGACAGATATGGCTTATCCCGATGGGACAGAAAATCCACAGGAGAAACAATCTGACAGCGTGGAATCAGTTCACAAAACACAATCAGGCTTGCAGTACGACAGCGAAAAGCGAACCGGCCGGGAACCCTTTATCCGGGAGCGGATTATGCCGAAAAGGGATTGGAAGCATTATCTCCTGGTGGGAATATTGGTGCTTGCTGCCGCCTGTGTGATGGGGATAAGTGTAGGGGTAGGTGTTTCCTTTGCTACGAATCTGTTCCAAAAGCAGAAGGATGAGGGCACAGGTACAACACAGACAGATGATACGGAAAAAGAAACGGAAGCTGTCACTTTGGAAACAACCACGGAACCGTCTTACGATGAGACGGAAACCAAATCTACAGATTCGGAATCGGATTATGAAGAAAATGTACAGGATGAGAAAAGCACCCTGGGACGGGAAGAAATAGAGCAGCTAATTGGACAGATGATGAACAGCAGAGGCGTTGCGACAGATGATATCGGCGCTTACAGTAATACAGTGAAGAGCCTGTACGCGGATATCAATACAGGGATTTTGGATGTGACAGTGCTCTCTCAGGATGGATACAGTCACAGTGAAATTTCAACTTTGATTGTAGGGAAGGGCGGTGGCTACATTTCTCTGCTTACTATGGCTGATTTTGCCAATGATACAGGGTATGTTACAATTGATGATGTGTCTTACCCGGTTTCGGTTACAGGGCAGGATATGGTAACCGGACTTACGATGCTGACAGCGGATTTATCCGGCGCGGATGCGGATTGTCTGGAATTGCTGAAGGTGCCGTTGCTCGGAGACTCTGACAGCGTCAATGTGGGTGATATCGTAATTGCTACGGGGAATCTGATGGGATTTGCAGGCTCCTCCCAAATCGGAATGGTAACAGGAAGGGTAAAGGTCAATACATTTGTTGATATGGAATGCAGCGAAATCTACACCGATATGAATTGTGAAGCTGCAGATGAGGACGGAGGCGGATTCCTATTCAATCTGTCCGGTGAGCTTGTGGGGATTATCGCAAATGATGGCTCCGGAACCCTTAAGGCTTATGCTGTCAATGATCTGAAACTGATTATGGAGCACATGGAGGAGGGGGAAAATCTGGTTTACCTTGGAATCCATGGTCAGGAAATCAGTGAAGAACAGGCAGAACGAAATGGTTTGGCAGAAGGCATCTATGTACAGGAGGTTGCGGCAGATTCACCTGCTTACCAGGCCGGATTGCAGGCGGGAGATATTATTGTATCCATAAACGGAAAGCCGGCCATAACCGAAAATGAATTGGGAAATGTGTTGGGAAATACGGATATGGAGACAGAACTTGTAATCGGTATTATGCGGTGGAGCCGCAGTGAGTATACACAAATCAGCCTGACGGCTGATGCAAGCGGAAGAATCCGCAAATATTAAGAAAGAGGTTGCAAAAATGTTGATTAAAGATATAAAGGATCGGGATCAGGTTCATGGAATCTATCTGTGCAAACAGAAGACATCCGCAAAAACAAAGGCAGGAAAGACTTATTACAGCCTGATACTTCAGGATAAGAGCGGTACACTTGATGGAAAAATCTGGGAATTGTCCAACAGCATCGGGCATTTTGAAAGCATGGACTTTATCTGTGTTGATGGGGATGTTACGACATTTAATGATACCTTACAACTGAGTATCTGCAGGGTGCGCAAGGCAGATGAGGGAGAATACAGACAGGAGGATTATTTCCCTGTCAGTCCCAACGATGTGGAGAAAATGTTTGAGGAACTGCTTTCCTATGTGAATTCGCTGAAGAATCCTCATTTGAAGAAACTGGCTGAAAGCTTTTTTAAGGACGATAAGGAACTGGTAAAGCAATTCAAACAGCATTCCGCAGCCAAATCCATGCATCATGGTTTTGTCGGTGGACTGCTGCATCATACACTCAGCGTTGTGAAACTTTGTGATGGTTACTGCACTCTGTATCCCTGGCTGAAACGGGACCTTCTGCTTACGGCTGCAATGCTGCATGATATCGGAAAACTCAGGGAACTGTCCGCATTTCCAATCAATGATTACACGGATGACGGTCAGCTGCTGGGACACATAGTAATCGGTTATGAAATGGTAGGGGCGCATATTGCCAAAATACCGGGCTTTCCGGAGAAGACCGCGTCGGAGCTGAAGCATTGCATTCTCTCCCATCATGGAGAATTTGAGTACGGTTCACCGAAGAAACCGGCAATTGCAGAGGCTGTAGCCTTGAATTTTGCCGATAACACGGATGCGAAGCTGGAAATGATGTATGAGGCCTTGGGTGACAGTACAGGAGAATGGATGGGATTTCATAGAGGAATTGACAGCAATATCCGCAAGTCCAGTGAGGTCTGAGAAATGATTTATACTTCGTTTTCGATAGAAGAGGAATTATATGAATAAGAATGATATTGTACAGCTTACAATAGAAGATATGACAACGGAAGGGGAAGGCCTGGGAAAAATCGACGGCTTTCCCTTATTTGTCAAGGATACTGTGATTGGAGATGTGTGTCGGGTCAGAGTCGTAAAGTTAAAGAAATCCTACGGATATGGCAGACTGGAGCAATTACTGGAGCCTTCTTGTGCCAGGGTGGAGGCGGCATGCCCTGTTGCGCGGGCATGCGGAGGCTGTCAGCTGCAGATGATGTCTTATCCGGAGCAGATGGCATTCAAACGGAAAAAGGTCCTGAATAACATGCGAAGAATCGGCGGACTGAATGCTGTCTATGAAGAGGAAATTGACACCGTAAAGAAGATCTCCGATGGTGTGAAATTAACGCCGGGCGGAAAGATGCGGGATAACGGAGAACCGATTCCGGTGTCACAACTGATCGGCTGCAAGGAACGGCCGTTTCGTTATCGTAATAAAGTATTGATTCCTGTTGGTTATGATCGGGAAAATCATTTGGTTGCGGGCTTTTATGCAGGAAGAACCCATGCAATCATTCCGGCAGAGGACTGTCTGCTGACACCTGCAGAAGATGGCGAAATTATCCGCTGTGTTTTAAGGTGGATGGAGACTTATCGTATTTCCGCTTATCGGGAGGAAACGCATACCGGTCTGGTTCGCCATATCCAGATTCGAACCGGTTTCGCAACAGGGGAAATTTTGGTATGTCTTGTAATCAACGGGCAGAAACCGGGGAGTCCTTCCTGCATGCAGAATTTAATTGACAGGCTGCTTCAAACAAACGATAGGATTCGGACAATTGCATATTCTGTAAATACCGACCGGACAAATGTGATTATGGGTAAAGAAAGTGTGACAATTTACGGACCGGGCTTTATTACGGACCGTATTCAGGATGTAGCATTTGCAATCTCTCCGCTTTCATTCTATCAGGTAAATCCTCTCATGACGGAGCGGCTTTACAGCAAAGCGGTTGCACTCGCCGGACTGACCGGAACTGAGACGGTTTGGGATTTGTATTGCGGGATTGGGACGATTTCTCTATTCCTTGCAAAAAGCGCGAAAAAGGTGTATGGAGTGGAAATCGTGCCTCAGGCAATCGAGGATGCGAAAAAGAATGCAGAGAGAAATGGGATTTTAAATGTGGAATTTTTTGTCGGAAAGTCAGAGGAGGTGTGTCCGGAAAAATATCATACGGACCCGGAGCGTTTTCGCGCTGATGTGGTTGTAGTGGACCCACCGAGGAAGGGCTGTGAAGAATCTCTTCTTGCAACTATTCTTGATATGCAGCCTGATAAAATTGTTTATGTCAGCTGTGACAGCGCAACTCTGGCAAGGGATTTGAAGTGGTTGACGGAGCATTGTGAGGGAAGATACAGCATTGCGGAAATTGTGCCGGTAGACCAATTTCCTGAGACTGCACATGTTGAGACGGTATGTCTCTTGAGCAACCGAAAACCTGATACAATAGTCCGTATCGATTTGGATATGGCGGACTGCTATCGTATCAAGGACGCAGAGAAATCTCAGAACTAAATAGAATACCAAACTAAGGCGAAGAGCTGCTGATGCGTAAAGCATGGCAGCTTTTTTCTTTTCGCTGAAGGGAGGTGATGCCTATGGGCTGACGAAATCAGGACCAGGGCAACGAAGACAATTTTAGACAATCAAAGTAAAGGAGATTTCAGATTATGACAAAGAAGAACAGAAGCATTAAAGTTCATGCACAGAGTGGGTACAACTACAAAGAGACTCCGGCAATCATACTCAAGGGACAGTGGCTTAAGGAACTTGGTTTTGATATTGGCGATTATATTTCGGTGAGCTGTGAGAATGGCAAGTTAGTCATCACGCCAGATGCAGAGCGTGCTCAGAAGGCAGCTGCCGAGGCAGAGTTTATGGCAAGAGAGACCAAGGCTCTTCAGAAGAAATTCGAGAAAGAGAAGGCAAGACTTCATGCACAGTTTGTGGCGGAAAGGAGTGAGTTGTACGTCGTCTGTGAAAAGCCAGTATAAGGAGGTGGACTATGTTTGATGAAAAACAGCTGGCGGATCTCGACAGAGTCTATTTTAATGTAATCTTAGCCGATGACCGTGACGTTACGATCCAAAGCAGGAACACCGGTCATTATTGGTATCTTCATAATACAGGTTATCCGACTGAAGGATTCTGTATAATCTTTCATAAGCATTAGAATATTCACGAGGCCGGTTTTGGATAAATTCCTCTTTTCGGCAGACGAAGCTGCAACCCGGCGCACGCTTATCCTCATCGTTTTTCTGTATTCGGTTCTTGGCGTGATCGGGGATCCGTT
>R17__coassemble_582_pt1 | contig 15692 bp, 12 predicted proteins | sample R17__metabat2_low_PE_031 | metagenome-assembled genome bin R17 | reverse complement strand
CCATATCCCTGCTCCAGTACGGGATAATGGCACCATCCGCGGAATCCTCATTTTCCGTCACATAGGTTCCGTCTTCATTTCTCGGACCGCCGCCGGGAATATTATAGGTACTCGTATATGTCCCTGCGGAACCGGAGGTAAGCTTATAATTAATGGTTGCCTCCAGACTTACCTTACCGGTAATATCCGAAACATTGGTAATAATGAACTGATCGTCCTCATACTTCCAGGTGTATATATCGGAAGAAGATTCCTTCCCGTCCTGAGGAATGGAAAGCGAAGATTCATCCAGTGTATAGATGGCATCTCCGTCCCAATCTTCAAATACATAACGCGGAAGGCTGATTTCAACTGTCCCCACATCGAGAGAGTCACTTCCGGAAAGATTAATGATATAATTAAAATGAATGCTTGCCGCAGCATTCCTGGAATACATATCAATCGGGTGGATGCTTACGCTCTGATGGTCATCATCAAGATACTCGAAATCATAGTCTTCTCCGCTGTTGCCGACCATCTGCCATTCCGCGGAAAATGTAACCCGGGAATCCGTCACCTGGGATTCCTGACTGTCTCCTTCGGCAAAGTTTGTAAGCGTGTTCTGGGGAAGCATCAAAGCGATTACCAGAAATATGGAAATTACTGACCTGTATATTGAATGGATTTTTTTCATCACACAGCACCTCCATAGAAAAAGTCAATATTATTATATCAGAAAATTCCATGAGTGTCGTTTTAAAATTATATATATATTTCCTTAAAAAAGAATTTCATTCTGACTGTTTTTTATTAAAAGAAGCAGCATTTCTGCTGTTCTTTCTCTCGGCATGCTTAGAGTAAAAGCAGGTAACTTTCAAGAAAATTGAGCAGGAAGTTTTTAGATTTGTGTGTAAACTTGGCTGTGAACTTACAATTGCATTTGCTTGAGAAATCCCGGAATTTATGATAAAATACCCGGCAGCATACAGCAAAAGGAGTTCACCTATGAAAGCAGACGATATTTTACTCAAACACGCAATTATGCATATCCTTGATTCCGACAGTTCTTCCCTTGTATTATCCGAGCAGGAGATGGAACTGACTCCTGATGTATTCGATTTTCTGCGAATCCACATCGAAAAGGTCACCCAGAGTGACGAGTGCAGAAGACGTTGTAATTTCGACCCCGCCTCTCCCATGCTTCCCTTAATCAGCGGCGCTAATGCCGAGAATTTCGTGGAAACCAGCCGCCGGATGGCCGGGCAGCTCTACGAAATCATGAAGGATTCCACAATCCCGGCAGCTGACATTATCATTGTGGTATTCTCTGTGGAGAGTACCGACTACATGGGGTTGCTGAAACTCAATTACAAATCATCCATGACCCACAGATGTGAGGATGGTCTGATTCGTCTCGGTTCCCAAAAAGGACTGCTTCCACCATCTTCCACCAGATTGTCCGAGGCCTTTATCGTCAATCTCGAGACCGGTGACATTCAGATGTGTGAAAAGCCTTATGAGGTATGCGGCACCAAGACCAATTACCTCTCAACTCTCTATCTGCAATGTCACACCAAGCCCTCTGAAAAACGCAAGCTGGCTGCCGTTGACAAAGCAGTGGAGCAGGTGGCCAAGAAGCATTATGGTGAGGAAGCCCCCAGGGAAAAAATGGAAATTCGACGGGTGCTGTGTGAAGAGTTATCGAAGCCGGAGGGGATGAAAGTAGCCGATATTCCCACCAAGCTGTTCCCGGACAGTCCCGCAATGCAGGAAGAGGTCAAAGAAAAGCTGGAGGAAGTAAGCCTTACCCAGGCTGTGATTGCCCCCCAGGCAGCCAATACCGTAAAAAAATACAAATCCCAGCGTCTGGTAACGGATTCCGGCATTGAGGTAAAAATCCCCATGGAGGCTTATGAGGATGCAAGCCGGTTTGAGCTGATCTATAACCCGGACGGCTCAAGGTCCATCCTGATCAAGAATATCACCAAGCTGACAACCAAATAATGTGTATCGCATAATATGATGCAGCAAAAAGCATCCGCTTGCGTTGACAATTCATCAAGTAAAAAGACAGCGCCATATGAACACTCCCCTAAGCTAAAGCATAGGGGTTTCTGTCTCAGTCCTTAACGCTGAGACTTAGCCATCTGTCTATTCGGCTCTAACTCAGAAATACACAATCTAATAGACTGTGTTTCCGCATAAGAGTTATGAAACAGATGACCTCCTACGCACCTATGCAGCCATGTTGATTAACAACAGGGTGGCATAGGTGTTTCGTGTTCTTTTTCCACAATCAGGTACTTTTGCCTGAATGCGAGACCATCTCTTCGCAGAGATGGTTTTTTCTATTTCTCTTATGAAATATCTTGCACCTATGTTGTAGCTTGCAGATAAATCACAATTATATATCTTACCATTGCTGAATTTACAAAGCTTATTACACGAAAACCCTGCATCCTTACCTCTCAGTACCTCTCCGCTTCCATCATACGCAAGCTTACTGGTATTCCGGGCACATATACGGCTTATTCGTATATTGTTTTTGTGTGCTTTGTGTTCTACTATTTTCTGAATGGTATTTTTCCTCCACATATGAAGTGATTGGCTGCTTTGCAGCCTGCACGGTACCGGGTCCAAAACCCAGCACCGTGCGAAAGATAACCCACCGCCTTTTGGTGGTGGGTTATCTTTAATCTTTTATATATTGACGCTGTCTTTTTGCTGTTCAGGAACCTCTATTTTCGCTTTGTGAGTTTTTCTTTTCGTCTTTTACCCGGATGCGAAGCTCCTTAAAAAATGTTTTCAGCAGTTTTGAGCATTCCGCTTCCATCACATGCCGGGTTACATTTACCCTGTGATTAAATTCCGGCATTTCCAGAAGGTTTAAGATAGAGCCTGCACAGCCGGCCTTCGGGTTCATACAGCCAATAACACAATTAGTCATACGACATTGGACAATGGCCCCCGCACACATCTGACAGGGTTCTAAGGTTACATACATAGTGCAGCCCTCCAGCCTCCAATCCCCCATTACCTTGCTTGCCCTGCGAATTGCAGTGATTTCCGCATGGTTTAGGGTATTGTGGTCTGTATTTCTTCTGTTATATCCTCTTGCAATGATTTTTCCCTGATAGACGATAACACAGCCAATCGGCACCTCTCCCAGAGCATATGCTTTTTTCGCCTGGCGAAGAGCCTCCTTCATATATTTAAGGTCTTCCGGACTTGCCATCTCATTTTCGCTCGCTGCGATTGTTTCTTCTATGTTCATTCTTTCTCACATCCTGACTCCAACAGATCAGTCAGTTCCGCAAACTGCTCTAATCTCAGTGCTTCTCCTCTGATGCTGTCTGTAAGCTGCATCTGCCGTATCGCAGCCAGCACCGATTCCTTACTGTAAGAAAGGTCCGCTGCATTATTCAGGGCGTTTTGCAGTGTCTTCCTCCTTTGATTGAAAGCAGCCCGGATAATGCGAAACATTTGATTCGGATTTCCCACCTTTACGGGCGGCTCTGCATATCTGCTGAGCCGAATCACAGCCGAGCCCACATTCGGTCGGGGCATAAAGCAGTTGGGCGGAACATTTGCCACAATTTCCGGAACAGAATAATATTGCACCGCAAGTGAAAGCGCCCCATAATCCTTGCTTCCGGGACCGGATTGCATCCGGTCAGCCACTTCCTTTTGTACCATTACGGTAATGGATTCGATGGGCAGATTCCCCTCAAACAGCCCCATAATAATGGGGGTTGTAATGTAGTAGGGCAAATTTGCCACTACCTTAATCGGACGACCGTCGTTGTAGGTATCTGCAAGAGCGCCGACATCCGTCTTCAGGATATCACCGTGAATCACCGTCACATTGTCATATGCCTTTAAGGTATCCGCAAGAATCGGAATCAGGGCATCATCGATTTCCACTGCCACCACATGTCCCGCTGCCTCTGCAAGATACTGGGTCATGGTTCCGATTCCCGGCCCGATTTCAAGAACGCAGTCCTCACTGCCGATCTGTGCGGAGCTGATAATCTTCTCCAGCACATGAGTATCAATCAGAAAATTCTGACCGTATTTTTTTGAAAAATGAAATCCATATTGATTTAAAACCGCAATCGTATTCTGCGGATTGCCAAGATCTGCCATACCATACTCCCGTTCACATATTTTCACCGCTGCATCGTCGAAAATCCGAGGATTTGGGAAGGTGGATGCTGCGAGTTCTCCCGTTTTCAGACAATACGCTGTCACTTAGAGGTGGGGATTTCTCCGACTGAGTTTAAGCAAGCTTCGGATACAGCCTGTGGGCATTCTCTTCGGTAATGCGTTCCACTTCCTCCCGGCTCATTCCCTTCAGTTCGGCGATTTTTTCCGCTACATAGCGAAGATTTGCGGAATCATTGCGTTTGCCCCGGTTCGGTACCGGTGCCAGGTAAGGACTGTCGGTTTCGAGTACCAGTCTGCTGATATCTGTATCCACCACGACTTCCTTAAGGGTTTTGGAATTGGAAAAGGTGACTACACCCCCGATTCCCAGATAAAATCCCATCTTCACATACTCCCTGGCCATTTCCACGGAATAGGAATAGCAATGGATAACACCGCCGATTTCCTCTGCATGGGCAGCCTGCATAATATCAAATGTGTCCTTAGCCGCCTCTCTTGAATGGATAATCAGAGGCAGCCCAACGCTTCCTGCGACCTCAATCTGACGTTTAAACCAATACTTCTGCCCTGCACTGTCCACAGGCTTCCAGTAATAATCCAGACCGATTTCTCCGATGGCAACCACCTTCGGGTGCTTTGCTGCCGTAACAATTTTCTCTATAACAGCCTCATCCATCCCCTCGAGTTCTGTCGGGTGCACCCCCACTGCTCCATACAGGTTGGGATAAGTTTCGATTAACTTTAAGGTTTGGTCTATGGAAGGAATCGAAGCTGCCACATTTACCGCTCTGACAACCCCCTGTTCCTTCAGACCCTCTATGACTTCCCTTCGGTCTGCGTCAAATTTTTCATCATCATAGTGTGCGTGTGTATCGATTATCATCTGTCTTCTCCGGTAATCCGGCAGCTCCGGGGCTTCTGTTCCATCCCTGACTCTGCCGATTCACTGTTATCATTGATTTTTTTCGTATGTCTTCCCTGCATCCAGCCACTCATATACCCGGATTCCGTAAGCCGTCATGGAAGTGGCTAATTCATATTCCGGCTGGGTCACACAGTCTGTTTTTTCTTCTGATTTCTCTGTCTGATGCAGCTTGGCAGTAAGCACAAACCGTTCCTCATCCGGTCCGTAATAACCGGCCTCATCCAGCAACAGTCTGTATCTTCCCGGCCCCGGAGCCTTCGCTATATAATCATACCGGTCAACCGGCGTAAAATGCAGCATAAAGACCAGAGTCTGTTCCCTGCATCTTCTGACAAAAGAGAAAATTCCCCTGTCACAGTCATCACAGGTAAGCCATTCAAACCCGTCAAAACAGTCATAGTTTCTGTGGTCGTCCATGGACCAGAGTGCCGGTGAATTCGCATAAAGCCGCATCAGGCCCTGCATAAATTCCTGCAGCTGTCTGTGTTCAGGCTGCTCAAGCAATCCCCAGTCCAAACCTGTATTTTCATTCCACTCACTTCTCACACCGAAGTCATCCCCCATAAAAAGCAATTTCTTGCCGGGATGTCCATACATAAAGGTATAAATCGTTTTCAGGGATGCGAACTGCAGACGGTTGTCATTTGCACTCATCTTATAGAGCATGGGTTTCTTCAAATGCACTACCTCGTCATGGGACAGGGGCAGCACAAACTGCTCTGCATTCTCATAGGTTAAGGAAAATGTCATCTTGTTGTGGCAGTATTTGCGGTATAATGGGTCTGTCTGCATATAATCCAGCACATCATGCATCCAGCCCATATTCCATTTGTAATCAAAGCCCAGTCCATCCTCTGCCTCACCTGTACAATGAGGCCACGCAGAGCTCTCCTCCGCAATGGTAACCACCCCCGGAAACTGCTCATGAATTCTGCTGTTTAAAAGCTTCAAAAGCGCAATGGCCTCAAGATTCGTATTACCTCCATAGCGGTTGGGAATCCACTGTCCCTCCGGTCTGTCATAATTCAGGTAGAGCATGGCCGCAACTGCGTCAACCCGGATTCCGTCGATATGATACTGCTTCAGCCAGAACAGGGCACTGGAAATTAAGAAGCTCACAACCTCCCGCTTTCCGTAATCAAATACCTTGGTTCCCCATCCCCTGTTTTCCCCCATAAAGGGATGTCCGTACTCATAGAGCGGAGTCCCGTCATAGTAGGTCAGGGAATACTCATCTCTTGCAAAATGTGCCGGTACCCAGTCGAGAATCACGCCGATTCCGTTACAATGCAGCCGATTTACCATGGCGATAAAATCTTCCGCTGTTCCATATCTTGATGTAGGTGCAAAATACCCTGTCACCTGATATCCCCAGGACCGGTCTGAAGGGTGTTCCATAAGCCCAAGAAATTCTACATGGGTATAGGACATTTTCTTCACATAAGCACACAGTGCCTCTCCAAGCTCCCGATAATTGTACCAGCTGCCGTCCTCATGCCGCCACATAGAGCCGGGATGAACCTCCAAAATATTCATGGGATGATTGTAGTCGGATACCTGCTCCCGTTTCCTCATCCATGCATAGTCCGACCATGTGCTTGCATCATCCGCCTTGGGCAAATCCTTTATAATGCAGTTGTGGTCCGGCCGCAGAGTGTACTGTCTGGCATAGGGGTCCGTCTTGTACAGCCATCTGCCGTCACTCGTCTCAACTACAAACAGATATTCATCCCCAACTGCCGCATTTTCAATCCGGCATTCCCAGATGCCGCAGTCATACTCAGATTCTCCTTCGGTTTCCCCTCCGTATTTTTTTCGTTCCATAGGGGAAGACTTTGGATTCCAACTGTTAAAGCTTCCTGCAACATAAACCATCACAGCTGCCGGCGCCCATACCCGAAAGCACACAGCACACATTACTCCATCCCGAATCACATGGGCTCCCAGCCATTCTGAGAGATGGTCATGGATTCCAAAGGCGAATGCGTCGGCATCCTTTTTGTCTGAACAATCCGAAATTCTCATATGTGCTTCCGTTCCTTTCACGTCCGCTTCCCATCCGGTTGCGGGATTTTTCGACTGCAGTGTTACTGTCCCGAAAGGGACTGTTTTACTGTGGCTTTCTCCTCCGGTTTCCAACCCTGTGCTTACCGGGGGCTTCGATTTCTTCCTGTTGGGAAGCTTCGTCTGCAGCAGATTCCGTCTCTTCCGCAGCTTCTGAATTTTTCCGCTTTAAAATCCGTTTTGCCTGTTCTCTCTGTCTGTTTAAATTCTCCTTCACAAGCTCCTTATGAGGTCTGTTCTCCTCCGCAAGTGCTTCCTCTCTGGTTGCGGAATCCTCATATTTCGCCTGTGCCGGATCGAATTCCCACAGGTAATTTAAAAGCATTTCTTCCTTTCCGTGCTTTCTCAAACCGAAATAGATGATTTCCGAGATGAAATGATATACAACCGCAAAAAGGGGAACTCCGATGACCATGCCCACAAAACCGAACCAGCCGCTGAAAATGATAATCGCAAACAGCACCCAAAAGCTGCTTAAACCTGTGGAATCCCCCAATACAAATGGGCCGATTACATTGCCGTCTAACTGCTGCAGCGCCAGGATAAAGATTAAGAACCACAGGCATTTCATAGGACTGATAAGCAAAATGATAAATGCGGTGGGAATCGCTCCGATAATCGGTCCGAAGAAGGGAATGACATTTGTCACACCGATAACTACCGCAATCAGTCCCGGATAAGGGAATTTTAAAATCATGCAGCCGATAAAACAGAGAATTCCGATAATAATGGAATCAATGATTTTTCCATTGACATAGCCGGAAAATACCTTGTCAATATACCGGGTCTCCGCAAAAATCTTATCTGCCACCCGGTCCGTGAAAATACCGTGCACACACAGAATTGCCTGCTGCTTAAACCGCTTCCTTGCAACCAGCAGATATACGGATACCACAAGCCCGATGACAATATTTTTCACAACGGAAAATGCTGTTTTTACGCCACCGCCCACACTGCCGATTGCAGTTGTGGTATAAGGCATAATATGATCCGTAAAGAACTCCGATGCATAGGAATAGACCGTAGCGGAATAGGTGTCGATATATTCCAGCACCTTGGGCTGATCCTTGAATATTTTCTGAATCCAGCTTAAAAACTTTTCATACCAGCCCGGTACGGATTCGAACAGGGAAATCAGGGAAGAAACCGTTCCCGCCAATTGGGGAATTACCATGGCAACCAGCACATATACGACGCCGATTAAAAGCAGCACGCAGATAATGGCATCCACACAGCGGATATTTCTTGCGGCCTTACTGCCATCCTTGCTGACTTTGAAAAGTTTCATCCAGAGATTGTCCAGCCAATTGCACAGAGGATGCAGCAGGTAAGCAATCACCGCTGCTACCAGAAACGGCATCGCCACATTCAGCATCTCCTTAAAAAAAGTCTTGACTGCCGGCATCCTGTCAATCAGGAAGAACAGCAGCAGTGTCAAACCCAAGGACAGAAACAGCGCCAATGCTCCATAGAGATAGCCCCGAAACTGAGGCTTTACCATTTCCCGAATATGAATTCCCTTCGAAAAATGTTCCGGATTCGCTGCATTAACCGCCGGTTCTGCTTGTTTTCCATGCGTGTCTGCATTTGCAGTTTGATGTTCCATTTCTTCTGCCATCTGAAATCCTTTCCGCGTATTGCTTTAAAACAGCCGGTCCCCCTCCCCAATGGGCGGAAGGCCGGCTGTACATAACTCACGTTGCCTGCATATTATTCTCTGTAGAAATTAATCAGACAGCCTGCCAGAATAATCTTTCTCTCATCATCAGTCAGGTCGCCTAAGGATACCGAAAATTCCTTCATGCTGCCGTCTTCTGCAATTGCATAAGCCGAAATTTCCTCTGCCTTGTCTATAACTGCCTGTCTGATACCCGGAACGAAGATATAATCCCCGTTGGTAAAGGGTAATGTATCTTCCTTGTACAGGAAGGGCAGCATGCCCCAGTTGATTAAGTTAGAGCGGTACCGCTTGGTTGCATAGCCCTTTGCGATATTTGCCCAGCCGCCGAGAACCTTCTGGCAGCTCGCAGCCTGCTCTCTTGCAGAACCATCACCGGGCTTTACGGCATAAATAGTGCTTCCGATACCGGTATTTTCCGTGTTCACCTCAGGGAACGCCTTCTTCACTGCTGCAAATGCCGCTGCAAATGCTGCATCCTCTGTAAGGTCACCGCCTGCTCTTCTGATTTCTTCTAAGCCTCTCACAGCCTTCGCCTTGCCTACATAGGAAGGATCCTTACGGGACAGGGTAAATTCCGCAAGGCCCAGAGGATTTGAACGGTAAGAAGATGTCTCACCGGAAGGAATCAGTTCGTCTGTTGTTGTAACCGGATCGTGAATCTCCGCTACACACTTAAGCATCAGGTTGTCTGTCAGCGACACCATAGCCGGCCAGTCCTTGATATTGGGACCAAACTTGATTTCCACAGAGGGATCTGCCTTGCCGACTCCGTTGTAAACTCTGTTTTCATAAATGCTGCTGTCAAAATAGTACTTCGGTTTTGTAAATTCCACATCAATATCCGTAGCTGCAGTAAGATAACCCTTGTTAACAGCGGTTGCCGCAATGGAACGGGCATCCATAAGGGCCACAGAGGCAATCTGTCCGTTTCCGGGCTTTGAGCCTTCTCTGTTGGGGAAGTTACGGGTAGAATGCCGAATACTTAAGCCGTTATTCGGAGGCACATCTCCGGCGCCGAAGCAGGGACCGCAGAAGGCAGTACGCACGGTTGCGCCTGTAGCCATAATATTGGCAATGCTTCCGTTCTTAATCAGCTCCATAAATACCGGTTGGGATGCAGGATATACGCTTAAGGAGAATTCATCCGTACCGATGGACTGACCCTTCAGGATATCCGCAACATCGCACAGGTTCTCAAATCCGCCGCCTGCACAACCTGCGATAACACCCTGTTCTACATACAGTCTGCCGTCACGAATCTTATCTCTGAGCTTAAAGTCAATTTTATTATTGTCCAGGCTGACAAGAGCCTTCTTCTCACAATCTGCCAGAATATCCTCCAGGTTGGCATTCAGTTCCTCGATTGTATAGGTATTACTGGGATGGAAGGGCATAGCAATCATCGGCTTTACCTTAGACAGATCCACATAAACCACTCCGTCATAGTAGGCAACAGAGCCGGGGTTCAGTTCCTTGTACTCAGCTTCTCTTCCGTGAATCTCATACCATTCCTTTACCTTGCTGTCGGTCTTCCAGATAGAAGAAAGGCAGGTGGTCTCTGTGGTCATAACATCCACACCGATACGGTAATCTACACTCAGTTCATCCACACCGGGACCTACGAATTCCATTACCTTATTATTGACATAGCCGTTTGTGCAAATACTGCTCCGATAATTGCAAGGGCGATATCCTGAGGACCTACGCCCTTCTCAGGCTTGCCGGTCAGATAGATTGCCACAACACCTGGCATATTGATATCATAGGTACGGTTTAACAGCTGTTTTACCAATTCCGGACCGCCCTCACCGATTGCCATAGTACCCAAAGCGCCGTATCTGGTATGGCTGTCTGAACCGAGAATCATCTTGCCGCCCCCGGAGAGCATTTCTCTTGCAAACTGGTGGATAACTGCCTGATGGGGAGGTACATAAATTCCGCCGTACTTCTTTGCGCAGCTCAAACCAAACATGTGGTCATCTTCATTGATGGTTCCACCCACTGCGCACAGACTGTTGTGGCAGTTGGTCAGCACATAGGGAATGGGGAATTTCTCCAGTCCGGATGCCCTTGCTGTCTGAATGATTCCCACAAATGTAATATCATGGGATGTCATGCGGTCGAATTTAATCTGCAGTTTCTTCATATTTCCTGAAACATTGTGTTCCTTCAGGATATTGTATGCCATCGTCTGAGTGGCAGCTTCCTCCTTATTCGGTACAGCACCAAACAGCTGCGTCAGTTTTGCGTCTGCCTCTGTCGTATCCTCAATCAGCTGATTGCCGTTAAGCAGCCAGGCGCCATGTTCAAATAAACGAATCATTTTATTCCTCCTGATGAAATATTGCCCTGTTTATATCATAATCTATTTCATACTAACACAGAAAATTACTCCTTGCAAGACCAACCAATGAATAGATTTTCCCCGGTTACTGTCAAGTAATCGTTGGCAGCCTTTTCATACAGATTTGCCGTACGCACTGTCATGTCAGGTCAAACTCGCAAACGCTTCGCTTGTTGCTCGTAAAAAGATTGGCTGCTTCCAGGCCTGCACGGTACTGCCCGAAATATCTATTCGTCATCTGCCTCATCCTCTGCTCCTGCAGATTCCGAGTCTGTCTTCAAGGGCTTCGCGGGACAGATCCAGCCATCCACCAGGGTGCGGTTTAAGAACTGATAGCGATAATCAAAGATACTTTGGGTATAGTTTATATAATGCTCAAGGGTCGTGCCCTCATACTCGAAAATCCATTCCCACTGAATATTGACCCCATCCTTGTCCGCCATCCATCTCCAGTGGTTTTCCTCCCAGGAAGGATTTAAGATTGCATATTCCTCCTCAAAGAAATCATCCACCGCCTGCATCAGCTCATCCCGTTTTTCCAGCCATCTGGCCTTGAGCCGTTCCATAAATGCCGGATCCTCGAGCATATAGGTAGTCCAGGTTACCCCCACCAGACCGTTCTGGCTGGTAGCCCAATCCTGATAGGTCCAATCCTGATAGCCGACACTGCCCATAGACAAATCGAAATCCCAGACGGGACCGAACTTCAATTTTCCCCCGGGTTCCTTGTACATATAGACATTTCTGATATAGGCCGCATCCCAGTTATAGCAGAATTCCTCTAAAATCAGCCAGTCTATAAAGCTGTCTACATCTATATAATCTTTATAATTGGTGTGATTGACAATTGCCGCATTGGTCTGGGCAAGGTAGTTGGCGATATAATTGTATTGCGCATCCGTAACCGGGGATGGATCATGGATTTCCACATTACTCAGGCTGCCGGAATAAATCGTGGATTTCTTGCCGCTGCCTCCGATTTCCACCAGAAATCCGCTGTCCTCCGCATTGGTATCCAGCTGAATATCCACATTGTTTTTACCCACTTCAATCGTTCCGCCCAGGTCATATACTCCATAATAAGAACCATTTAGAAATACATCCACCAGCTGATACTCCGGTGTGTACTCCAGGTGTTCCAAATGGTCTGCCAGTTCAAAGGCCAGTTCATTGCGCAGCATGGTTCTGTCGTAATAATTGGCAAGCATGGCCCAGTCCCGGTCTTTCAGGTCCCCAATCAGGTTCTGTTTTTCCTCAAATACGATTTTCATGCCGTGCTTCGGCCATCTCGTCCAGGTGCTGTTGCCCCTGCCCCGGACCTGAATGGTCTGGGTCTCAATATCATGCGCTCCCTCAACCCCGTTCGCATCCATGGAAAATGTACCGGTGATATAAGTATATGCAGATGCCACCTCTGCGCCGGTAGATGTTGTCATATAGACGATTGGCAGATTATGGGCCAGCCGCCCTCCTGTCAGTTGGTAGATTCTCGTATTTCCATCCGCATCCGTTACAACGCACCGGCTTTCCTTCAGCAAATCAATGGTTCCGTCCCCATTTAAGCCTTCTCCCGTGAAATAAACCGAGCCGCCCTCGACTGTCACGGAAATATTGGCGCTGTGCATGGATGCCTCATTTACATAATAAGGAACCAGAGCCTGCATGGTATTGCCGCTTACCCCCACCTGAATGCTCGATGTAAGCCAGCTATTTTGCTCTGTATTCAGCCAGGCCTCACTGATATATGCAGTTCCCACACCTCCGTAGGCGCAGACGCTCATATCCTCCCCATTGTAAGTGGTTACATTGCAGCAAAGGGCAATCTCTTCCATATCCGGTGCACTTCTGTCCCACACCAGATTGGTACGCACAGGCAGTCGTTCAAGACTATCTTCATATTCTGAAAGTCCGCCGTACATACAGACCGTGAGGTTTTCATCCGTATCCTCAAGCACAGTATCGCACAGGCAGATTAATCCCGCTTCCGACCCGATATAGGCAATCGTCTCCTCCCCGCTGCGCAGTACCACAGACAATGTGTAATCCGCATCGGTGCTGACCGGAAGGGGTAAATCCACCCGCTCTCCTGCTCCCACGATTCCGCCTATTGTAAAGTCTGCATAGGTCTCTGTTTCAATCTCTGTTCCCGTATCCTCTGCATCTTCTTCAGTCATAAGCAGGCTGATTTGGGTTTCCGAATCCCCGAAATTATAAAAGGATACCTCATAGGCCTGTTCCGAAGACAGGGATTTTTGATAGATGTACGGGGAGACAGACGAAAATACTGCCTCTTTTTCTTCACCATCCCCACAGCCAAGCAGGACCCAGATTCCCTCTTTTTTCGTAACCGCCGCATCCGGTTCCGTCTCGGACTCCGTCATGTACTCTGCCTCCGGCACAACTCCCTCCTCGGTCTGTGTGGGAAGTTCTGTTTCCTTTTGAGTTGTCTGCGGTTTCGTTTCAGAAGTGGACGCAGGAATCGGTTCAGTCCCGAATTTGCGGATAAAAAAAACAGCAGCCACGACCAATGCCAAGGCAATAGCGCCCTCCAGGCTTACTAAGATCATCTTTATTCTTTTTCGCCTGCGGGCACGACTGCGCTTACGTTCTGTCGATTGACCTGCCGCCTTTTTCCTGTTCTCCTGCTGCTGCAGGATTGTTTTCTCCTCGTTTTTCACGACCTGTTCCCTTCCCCGGACGAAGCAGCCAGATTCCAATCTGGTTTGCGACCAGTGTTACAATTCCAAACCAGAGAAGCAGCAGTTTGGAAGTGGTATTGTCGATGAATTTCATCATCGGGTTATAGATATCCAATATATAAAATGTAATCATGCACATAGCCAGTATATTGCTGACATGGACAAGCAGCAAATGCACTTTTTTCATATTTTTCCTCGATTTTATCCCAAATCGTCATCCGCCGCAGGGCAGCTTCCGTTAATTTAAGGGTACAGTTGAAAGGACAACAAAATCCGATACATACCTTTGGGTACTGTTATTCTGAAGAATGCTGTTGGCATACATCACGCTGGAGCCTCCTCCGTCAAGATTATATGCCAGACTGCAGCCAAGGTCTGCGAACAATTGACTCATTTCCGCCAGACTCAGCCCTCTTGAATAGCCCAAAGACCGTCCGTCCACAACAACCAGGCAGTAATGTCCCGGCTCATAGTAGCCGATGGCAGTTCTCGGATGGGCCTTGGCAATATAATCATTTGCGGAGAATTCTGTTTTGGCATTGCCGTCATCATCCAGCAGAGAAGGTCCGAAGCACCAGACCTGCCATGCATTATCCGCCACACACTGTTCTACCGTATAGGTGTTGGCAGGAGCAATTTTCATGGTTCCGTCCCGCAAAAGCACACACTGCTCCACGCTTTCCACTACCTGACGGTAGATGACTCCGTTTCTGACCACCATACCAAGACCCGAATGCCCCGCATAATCTCCGTTGGTGAACAGAACATAAGCCGGATTGTCCAGCGCATACTGGGCCGGTGTCGTAGTAGACTGCAATGTCACATCATTTGCATAAATTCCGGTTCCGAAATAGCTGATATCAGCCACATGAATATCCGCCACAAAATACGTGACCGTATCATCTCCCTCCCCGGTAACTACCTTCGTCATGGTAAATGCTACATGAGCATCACTGTAGGAGTTATCCGTAACCAGCACATCCTCCGTGAAGTAATCGATAAATTTCTCAGTCCAGGTCAGACGCTCAATTCCGGGCTTTATGATTTCCGTCTCTGTTTCAGTCTCCGTCTCAGTCTCGGTCTCCGCTTCCGTCTCGCGTTCCGTTTCTGTCCCGGTATCTGTCTCTGCCGGCATTGTCTCTACCGGCATTGTCTCTGTGTCCTCCGCCTCTTTTTTATGAGAGGTGTGGTGATGGATAGTCTCTTCGGATTCTGTCTCAGATACAGTTTCCGTCCGTTCATCTTCTTCCGGCGCCGTATCCTCAGAATCCGCATCGGATTCCGTCTGTTCCCCGATTACGATGGGGACAACCGAATTTCCCTTCTTCGGCATCTTGTAGGTCACATAATAATATCCGCCTACAATACCCGCAGCAAGGCAGAGGTCAAGCAGGAAAAAAATTGCCATTTCCAGCAAATACAAGACATCTCTGTTTTTCCTTCTCCGTGTTCTGTTCCCGCTCATTTCTTCATTCCCATCGTATTTCCGTTCATAATATATTATTTATACACTTTTTATGTATAAAAAGTCAATATTTTCACGGCAAATTGCTCTGCAGCGGGGTCTTTCCGCCCTATCCGCATCTTTTTGTCCCGAATGGATTGTTTCCATGCTTGACGATTCTGTAATAGAATGATAAAATACTCTTACATGTTTTGTCGGGTACATACATGAAATTCCAATAAAAGAGAGGATATAAAAATGGCAGATTTGACATGCAGCATCGGCAGAAGCGATATAATCAAGATTGACTATAATAAAGAATTAAAAAATGTTGGAAGTCAGCAGATTCAATTAAAGATTAATGTTACCAGCGAGGTACTTTACAAGGC
>R17__coassemble_549_pt1 | contig 16654 bp, 12 predicted proteins | sample R17__metabat2_low_PE_031 | metagenome-assembled genome bin R17 | reverse complement strand
GTGTAATTATGAAATGATAAGAGAACGGAGGAAATATATGAATATTTCAAAATCAATCAATTATGCAGGAGTTGATGACCATGCAATCGACCTGTTTGAGGGTCAGTATGTCGTACCGGAGGGAATGTCTTATAATTCCTATGTCATTATGGACGAGAAGATTGCAGTAATGGATGCGGTGGATGCCGGCGCAGTGGAGGAGTGGCTTGCCAATGTCGAAGGGATACTTGGCGGCAGAATCCCGGATTATCTGGTGGTGCATCATATGGAGCCGGATCATTCTGCCGGGATATGTGCATTTATGGAAAAGTACCCGTCCGTCAAGATAGTATCCTCCCAAATGGCCTTCGTTATGATGCAGAATTTCTACGGAACTGCTTATGAAGACAGAAGGGTAATTGTGAAGGAGGGAAGCGTGCTGGATCTGGGCAGCCATAAGCTGCAGTTTATCGGAGCACCCAATGTACACTGGCCGGAGGTCCTTATGAGCTATGAGACAACAGAAGGGGTTCTCTTCTCTGCAGATGGCTTCGGAAAATTTGGCGCATTGGATGCGGAAGTGAAGTTGGGCCCGGACGGAAAGGTGGATTTAGATGAGGATTGGGCGTGCGAGGCCAGACGCTACTATACCGGAATTGTGGGCAAGTTCGGTGCAAATGTGCAGGCCGTGCTGAAAAAGGCAGCAAATCTGAATATTCAGGTAATCTGTCCCCTACACGGACCGGTGTTAAAGGAAAATCTCGGGTATTATCTGAAACTGTATGATATCTGGTCGTCCTATTCTGTGGAAAGTCAGGGGGTTATGATTGCTTATACTTCTGTCTACGGAAATACAAAACAGGCAGTATTATATCTGGAGGAAGCTTTAAAACAGGCCGGCTGTAAAAAGGTCGTTGTATGTGACCTTGCACGGGAGGATATGGCGGAAGCGGTAGAGGATGCATTCCGTTACGGGACCCTGGTATTGGCAACAACAACCTACAATGGCGGAATATTCCCTTATATGCATACCTTTATCGACCATCTGACAGAGCATAATTATCAAAACAGAAAAATTGCCTTGATTGAAAACGGTGCATGGGCACCCCAGGCGGCTAAGGTAATGAAGCAAATGCTGGAACAGGGGAAGAATCTAGAATTCGCCGGAACAATTACCATAAAGGGCGGCGTCAAGGATGAGACGAAGCAGCAGCTTGCACAGCTGGCAGCGCAGTTGGCAGAATAAAAATCCGGACAGCAGTAAAAACAAGACCCGAAGCCGTTGGCTTCGGGTCTTGTTTTTATGAGGACTACTATAAGAAATTTAAGAAGATAGCAATGTAATGGGGTTCATTCGACTCGTATACGTGAGGTTGGAGGGGGCAGGAGGAAGGTTTATCTGCCTCCTGCCCAGGTATAAGGTGAACAAATTTGTATACAAAACGGGAATGTCATCTTGGTTCAAAATCACTCCCTGTCAGTAAATCGAATGAATGTATGTGAGCCTCCGGCAAAAAAACGATTTATGCTGTTTTGAAGTCGTCTGTGTTACTCACAAGACATATTTTATCTCAAAATTCGATAAAGTCAAACAAATAGGCGCAAGTGAACAAAATAAAGTATAAAATACGAAAAAACGATACTAAGATGCACATTTTTGATACTAAGCGGCTACTGACAGGTACAAAATTAAAAGTGGCAAAAAAAATAGACAAAATGGCAACTTGGTTGCTGTATTTTTGGAAATGTGTTATACTTTAGTTATCTTAATCGGAGATTCATACAGACAGGAGCGACATATGACAAAAAATATCTGTATCATAGTGTCCGGAACACTAACGAATTCAATTAGCTTATATTTGTGCGGAATTAAGAAAAGAGCGGAAGCTCTGGGGTATTATTGCACGATTTTCTCCATGCTGAAGTTCGACCGGCTGGATTTGGGAAATCAGATGAAGGTGTATGACCTGATTGATTTTTCCCGCTATTGCGGAGTGATTTTTTTGGAAAATTCTTTTGCCCCCCATAAAAGCTGCGGTTCGAGAATCGAGGAACGGCTGAAGGAACGCAGCCATCTTCCGGTCGTTGTAATCGGGGAATCCGACCAGGGCTTCCCGTCCATTAACCACGAGACCAAGGAACCCTTCATAGAACTGACCAATCATATGATTGAGGACCATAACTGCAGAATCATCTATTGTCTCGGCGGGACGAAGATGCGGCGCAGCGGCAGAATCGAAGGCTTTATGGAGGCTCTGGAGTCCCATAATATTCCCTGTCCTCCCGAGTATATTTTTTATGGAGGCTATTGGAAGGAATGTGCGGAAAATCTTGCGAAAAATATCGCCCATGGCAATGTGGAAAAACCGGATGCGGTTATCTGCCTTACCGACCATATCGCTTATCAGCTCGTGAAATCGCTGATGGAATACGGTTATGAAATCCCCGAAGATATCCGGGTAGCCGGCTTCAGTGGATATGACTGTGTCTTCAATAAATCCATGCCCCTTACGACCTATCAGATTGACTTTGATTATATCGGAGCCATGGCAGTTACGATGCTTCATGAGAAATTGACCGGGGAACTGCCTCCTTCTGTGCCTCAGAAGAAGCAGCATATTATTCTGGGAGGAAGCTGCGGCTGCAATGCCTTGCCGAAGCGGGTGAAACGGCAGTTGTTCGAGGAAATCGACCGGGAAGAAATGTGTGACATGTTTTTTGAAAATTCCGGCATTGAATATGCATTTATGGAATGCGAGAGCGTAGCGGATGTGATGAATGAAGTAAAGCGGTTGAATTATCTGGTTCCGGAGAAAACACTTTTGGCGGTCAATCTTTATCATGCAAGAGAGGATTTGTGGTGTCATTTTATCAGCAATCTGCTTGAAGACGCCGATCCAATTCCCTTAAGGAACGGCAATCTGCTTCCGCCGAAAATCAATTATATGGAAGAATGTGATAATCTTACGGTTTTGCCCATTTCCTTCAAGGACAGAGTTCTCGGGTATGTATTGGTGGGGTATAAGGCCCCGGTATGTCACGATAAGTTCCTTCTGCGGTTTATAGACCAGCTTACCCATGGCCTGATTCTTCAGGAAAAACAAAAAGGAAAGCCCGAGGAGAACGTAAGCGAGGAGACGGAGATACCGAAGACCCCCGCTACCGAGTATCTGTTTGTGAAAAACGGAGACAGTCTGCAGAAACTGCCTCTTGAACTGGTATATTATTTTGAGACTGTGGACAGGCATGTGTATGCTGTTACAAAGGGCGGGGCTTACGAGATTGGAAAGAAAATGTATGAGCTTGAGGATGAGCTGAACCCGGAGCAGTTTTTAAGAGTTTCCAAATCGGTTATTTTGAGCCTCGGAAAAATCAGCAGCCTGCACCGACAATCGAACCGAACAATTGAGGTTCAGCTGCTGAACAAGAAAACAGTACATGTATCGAGAAACTACATTGACGCATTCCAAAAAAAGGTTCGAGTCTGATACCGGATTCTGTTCGGGGAGGCAGCGGATTTTGGAAAAAACCGGAAATTTACAAATTTTTTTGTGGCAATCCGCCTAAAATGGGTGTATGGTGTATGGGATTTTGAACCATACCTCAGTAGGGGTTAAAGCCCCCATTGAGGTATGGTTCATGAGCATGGAGCGAAGCGGAGTGCGAATGTCCGCTTTTACAAATGTTTCGGAAGGGACGTTTATATAGTATGAAAGAAGTTTATTCCAGCCAGTATGAGAAGATGACCGAAAAGCCGGTCAACAAGCTGATTATTGAATTAGGCATTCCCACAACTATCAGCATGCTGATTACTTCGATTTATAATCTGGCAGATACTTATTTTGTCGGACAGTTGAATTCCACCAGCGCCAGCGCGGCAGTTGGGGTCGTTTTCTCATTTATGGCCTTTATGCAGGCTTTTGGTTTTATGTTCGGACAGGGAGCCGGCAGTAATATTTCCAGACAGCTGGGACGGCAGGACAGTGAGTCTGCGAGCCGGTTTGCGTCCACCAGCTTCTTTTTGGCTTTCGGTATGGGACTACTGGTACTGACTCTTGGATATCTGTTTAAACCGCAGTTAATCTATCTGTTGGGAAGCTCGGACACGGTTTATCCTTATGCGGACTTGTATTTGAGCCGGCTGATGTGGGCTGCTCCTATGGTTATGAGCAGTTTTGTGCTGAATAATATTTTGCGGTTTGAGGGCAAGGCCTCACTGGCAATGGTGGGACTGTTGTCCGGCGCGATTCTGAATATTATTCTCGACCCGGTACTGATGTTTGTCTGTGGGATGGGAATCGGGGGCGCAGCACTTGCAACAGCGCTGGCACAGACGGTCAGCTTCGGAATTCTCCTTTTTATGTTTCTTACGGGAAAGACCCAGAGTAAGCTGTCCATCCGAAATATTACCCACAGCCCCCGGGAATTATATGAAATCATCGCAACGGGTCTGCCGAGTCTGGTAAGACAGGGCTTTGCTTCAGTCTCTACCATGGTATTGAATCATCAGGCGAAGATTTACGGAGATGCGGCGGTTGCGGCTATGACAATCGTAACGAGAATCAGTATGCTGATCTTCTCATCCGGCCTCGGTATCGGTCAGGGCTTTCAGCCTGTCTGCGGCTTCAATTACGGAGCCAAAAAGTATAAGCGGGTTAAGGAAGCAATCTTTTTTACCCTGAAGGTTGCCTGCTGCTTTATCGGGATTTTTTCCTTGCTTGGAATTCTGTTTTCTGACAAAGCAATTGCAATCTTCCGTAATGATCCGGAAGTCATTGAAGTGGGCGTTGTAGCCCTTCGTTTTCAATGTTTGGCCTTGTTTATTATTCCGATACAGGTGCTGACTAACATGACACTGCAGTCCACCGGCCAGAAATGGCAGGCAACCTTTACTTCCATGTTAAGAAGCGGAATATACTTTATTCCCTCTCTGCTGATACTGGCATATTTTCTGAAACTTCGGGGAATTGAGATGGCTCAGATGGTGGCGGATATTTTATCCGTATTGACCTGTATCCCCTTCATGGTTTCCTTCATCAGAAAACTGGACCGCAAGGAAGCAGAACTGCAGTCATAACAGAAGACATATAAGCCGATTGAGAAGGAATTGCATGATACAACCGGAAATGGGGAAAATGCAGGGAAAACTGCGGGGAGCAGGCCGGATGACCGAATACAGAGGAAGAGTTGGAGCAGGGTGATGAAAAATTTAAGAAAACAGCTGATACTGATTTGTGTATCGTTTTTGGTGAACGGAATCATGGTGGTACTTACCAGTTCCCTGTTGACTTATTTCAGGAGTGATTTGAAATTAAGCTATGAACAGGCAGGCTATCTGGTTTCCATAGAGGCGGCAGGCAATTTGATTGCCGGTCTGCTCAGTGGGCTTTTGATTCGTAAAATCGGCAGACAGAAGGCTTGCATGACCTTTTGCCTGATGTTTGCAGCGGGCTTTTCGGTACTTTTATACGCAAGAAGCATTTATCTGATTTATCCTTTAATCTTTCTATGCGGCCTTGGCTGGGGACTCTGTAACAATGTCTGCCACCTGTTGGTCAATCAGGAGGGAATGAAGAACGGAAGCGTCTATGTCCTGCATACCTCTTATGCAGTCGGTGCGTTTGTGGCGCCGATGATTCTGATTCTCTGCAACAGATTGCAGCTTGGCTGGAGAAGTACGGTGTGGACGGTGGTTGTCTTAAGTCTGGTGCTGTTCGTATGCTTCCTGACAACGGCGATTGACGCCCATGCAATTGACATAGATGTTCAAAAGTCGGACCGGACGCCTTCAGCTGTGCCGGAAGTTGAGAAGAATCAAATTTCATCGGAATCGGGGAGAGATGCAGCGGACGCTTTGATGCATGCCGGAAAGCAGGCGCTTCCCTTTTGGAAAAATCCAAGGTTTTATATGTGCTTTGGCCTGTATTTTTGTTACGGCGGCGCGGAAACCAGTATCAACAGCTGGCTGATTACATTTTTGAAGGAACGGGAAATCATGGGGGAAGAGATGGCGGAAACTATGCTGTCGGTTCTCTGGCTGGTGATTATTTTCGGCAGACTTCTGGCAATCCTTCTGGCGAAAAAATTCAGTCCCAAGCAGCTTCTGGTTGCCCAGTCATCCATGATGATGCTGGTGATTCTGGGACTGACCTTCAATACAAGCACGGCCATCGCCGTGATAATTGTGGTTTTAATCGGCGCATTTATGGCTGGCATGACTCCGGCAAATGCCGGAAATGCCAGGGAATTTATGACCGGGGACGGCCTGTCCAGCGGGATTATATTTGCCGGAAACGGCCTGGGGGCTGTTGCATTACCGACCATTGTGGGCAGTCTCTTCGGCAAGCTTGGTTTGATTGAAGGCATGCTGGCAATTGTTGTACTGATGGCGTTATTTACGGGACTTACTGTGGTGAACGCCATATTGGCAAATCGTTCTGCTGTTTGATGTGAAAAACAGAAGCTGAAAAAGCCGTAAATGCAAGCATTCATGCATTTACGGCTTTTTTCGTTTGAACCGCAAACCGGCCGGCGGTTCATGAGCATGGAGCGAAGCGGAGTGCGAATGTCCGCTTTTACCGGAAACAACTCGACAAGGTCGAGTCAGGTCGCAATTCGCAATAACAATCGCCGGGGAAGGCTATTCTCTGTTTTCACTAACGGATAATTCCCTGTCCCATTTTCGGATTTCTTTTGCCACAAATAAAATTCCGAAGGCAGCGGCTACAACATCGCTGATTAAGGCGGCGTAGAGCATGGTGACGATGTTTTTGGAAATCAGGGCTAAAATAATTGAAGCAGGAACAAATACGATGACATCCCGAAGCAGAGCAAGAACTGTGGACTTGACACTATTGCCCATAGACTGAAGGATAATGGCAGCGGATTTGATGTAGCAGGTCAGAATGATTCCGCCCAGGAAAATTCGGATACAGAGACGGGCATATTCCATGTATTCGGTGGTATTGTTTTTTCCGAAGAGGGAAATAACCGCATCCGGAAACAGCTCGAAAATGAGAAATGCAATGATACCTACCCCCAGCACAAGACCGGTAATCAGGCGAATGGTTTCCTTGACACGTGCCATGTTGCCGGCTCCCATGTTGTAGCCGATAATCGGCTGGCCGCCTAAGCTGATTCCGATTACAATCGAGACGACAATTCCGAAAACCTTCATGACGATTCCAACGACTGCTAAGGGGGTTACGGCACCGTAGGCAACCCCGGTGCTGGCGTATGTCCGGTAGCCGTAGCGGGTCAGCAGATTGTTATTGACAGCAATAATGATGACAATGGACAACTGTACAATCAGGGATGCCATACCAACGGAAACGATGCGCAGCAAGGTTCGCCCCTCTAATTTCAGGGCATCCCGGTTTAAGGTAAACTGTTTTGAGCGGGTCAGATAGAAGACACTCATACCAAATGTGAGAATCTGTCCGAGAATGGTGGCCAGGGCAGCTCCATGTACTCCCATTTTGAAGACAAATATGAAGACCGGGTCCAGGATTAAGTTGGTGATGGCACCTGCAAGCGTACAGGCCATGGCATATTTGGGGGAACCGTCAGCCCGGATGGAACCGTTCAGACCCTGGCCAATCATGTAAAAGGGCAGACCGGCACAGATAATCAGAAAATAACTGTTGGCATAGCGGTAGCAGACCTCCTCTTTGGGATCGCCTCCGAAGAGAGTGAGAATGGGAACGCGGAAGAGAAAACCTATTGCGCACAAAGCAAGTGCAAAGATGATTAATAACACAAGGCCGTTTCCGATATTTTTATTTGCCTGTTTGATATTTTTGCCGCCTAAAGCCAGACTGAAGCCGGCAGCGGCACCGTCCCCGATTAACAGAGCAAGCCCCAAAGCGAGTACTGTAAAAGGATAGACAATGTTGGTGGCGGCATTGCCGTAGGAACCGGCCTTGCTCCATCCGATGAAAATCTGGTCTACGATATTATAAAGTGCCGCAACCACCATACTGATGACGCAGGGAATTGAAAACCTTTGTACCAGCTTAGCAATCTTCCCTGTGCCCAAATCCATTTCCTGCATAAGAAAAACCTCCGTATTTTTAAAAAATAAAAATGAACAGCCGAAAGCGTAAGTCCATAATCGGACTTACACCTTCGGCTGCTCATTACACAAAAATTATAGCAAAATCAGAATTTTTGCGCTATGGAGAATGTGCCGAAAAAACGAAGAAAAATCAGGAGGTAATAGGAAAAATTTGTAAATTTTAAGCCGGAAACGGAATGATAAGGGACGGAATGATTGGACAAAATAAGAAGGATAGACTATGATGGGTACTGTGTGAATCAAAGCTTTCAGAGAAAGGAGAAAATAAAAATGATCAGAAGAGCAGAGGCAAAAGACAGTGAAGCAATCATTCGTCTCTTGTATCAGGTAAATCAGGTCCATGCGGACGGCAGACCGGATTTGTTTAAAAACGGCGGAATCAAGTATACTGCGGAGGCACTGAAGGAATTGCTCGCAGATGAGAACCGGCCGATTTATGTGCATGTGGGGGATACGGAAGAGGTGGACGGATATTGTTTCTGCGTATATGAAGAAACACAGGAGAATACTTCTGTATATTCCCACAAGACCTTGTATATTGACGATTTATGCGTAGAGGAAAACTTAAGGGGAACCCATATCGGAAAGGAACTGTATGAATATGTAAAGCAGGCAGCGAAAGCGGCAGGCTGCTACAGAGTCACTCTCCATGTCTGGGAATGCAATCCCTCTGCCATGAAATTCTACCAAAAAATGGGCCTCCAACCCTTATACACTGCCATGGAATATATCCTCAATCCGAAGGATTGAGGAGGTAGGCACCGCATCGGCGAAGCCGATTTTACATGTCGGCTTACCCGAAATCAATCCGAAGGAAACTCTTTTTTGTCCTGCAGCATATGGTTCAGAATGCCGCCTAAGAAGAAGAAATACATACAGAAATAGAGCCAGATAATAAATATGATGATGGCAGCCAGACTTCCGTAGAGCAGGGAGACATTGGCATAATTGTTGATATAGAGAGCGAACAGATTGGTAAACAGGGTCCAAAGCAGGGCAGCGAGGGCTGCCCCCGGAATCTGTCTGTGAGCCTTCATGCGCCGATTCGGAAGGGCAGTATAGAGCAACAGAAAAAACAGAAAGAGGACCAGGGTTGTCACAAAGGGCTTAAAGAGGGCAATCTGTTTCAGCATTTTCAAAATCTGAGGAAATTCGCCGACGATTTTACTTTGCACGATTCCTTTTGCCATAATGAAAAGGAGCATAATCAGTACAAAGAAGATGAAAAATACGGTATAGATTCCCGCAAACAGGCGGCGGAGGGCATAATTGCGCAGTTTTTGGACATGGTAGATGTTATTGATGCCCTGGTCGATGGCCATTGCTCCTTTCGATGCAGTCCAAAGCATGGTTAGGGCTGACAGGGACAGGACGGTGATGCCGTTAAAATGGTAGAGCTCGTCGATAATGTCCTCTGCATAAGACCAGAGTGAGGAGGGCAGAAAATCCTGAATTAAATCCAAAAGAAGTGATGCATTTAACGGTGTCATACGGATGCAGGCCAGCAAAATGACGCAAAAGGGTACCATGGCCATGATGATAAAAAGTACCGCATAGGATGTATAGGCGGAGACATGACAATCAGTTGTCTCTTTGCTAAAGTCCAAAAGGAACCGGACCCAGGCAAGTTCTTTAAAATGTGTTTTCTCTTTCTTATTCATAGCAATTTCCTGTCTGTAAATGCGTACGCTGTGAACTTGGTGAAGCATTTACTTCACCAAAAGCAAGGAGCAGAGCCACCTTCAGACGCAATATATGAAAACCTTATCGAAAAAATTGCCCCGCCCGGCAGGAATATCTGCCCGGGTGAGGCAATTTCGATTTGCGAATCATCAGAATTATTTGCCTAAAAGTTCTTTTAAATAAGTAGACAACTCATCTGCGGCGAGATAGTGGTTGACTTCCGTGGGATGATAATCTACTCCGTAGCCGTTGGCCGGGTCCTGTACACTTAAGCGGAAGCTTGACACCTCTTGGTCTCCTGTTTCCTCTGAATACATGGAAACGGCTTCTTCCACCTGAGGATACAGTGTATCTCCCATCAACCCTAAGGTACAGACAATCTTGGCATTGGGATTATATTCTCTTACGGTCTTTAAAAATGCAATATAGCCATCCCGGAATTCTTCCTTCTGTTCATCGGTTTTCGCGTAGCTTGCATCATTTGTTCCGAGATTGATCACGACAAGGTCCGGCTGCCATCTGGTGAAATCCCAGGTCAGGGTACCGTTTTTGATGCCTGTTAAAATTGTTCCGTAGGAATTGCCCTGCTTGTCATAGTAGGTCGGCATAAGGGACACGGTATTTTTTTCACCGTCTCCGGTATATCCGGAAATGATTCCATAGCCGCTAAAGCTTACCATATGGTAATCGGCATCCAGTTCCATGGCGGTTTTATAAGCGTAGGATTTCATGGCGTTCTCATTGGAGGTACTGTAGGTATCACCGAGTTCCCCATCGGCGCCGTATCCGCAGGTGATGGAATCTCCGATAAATTCAATTGCCAAATCCTTTTCGGGCATGGGGGAAATGCTGCCGTCTACCTGTACGCCTGTAATTCCGATGGAGGAGTCTGAACTTTCCGAAAGCTTCACAAAGTTGATGGTACCCTCTGTTCCGTAATCGGCAAGGGATACAGTAACCTCCTTAGAGGTTTCATCCATCAGTTCGCTTGTGTAGAGGGCATCGTTGACATAGACGGCGTATCTGGTCTGATGGTCAGCGGAAGCATCCACTCCTGCGGTGCTGTCACCGGTCAGGGAAATGGTACATTCCGTGCAGTCTGTGTAGTTGAATTCAATTCCGGATGCGGAATAGGAAAGCCATACGGTACCATTCCAGGCTAAGTATCTGCCGTGGATGGTCATATAATTTTCATCGATGGGATAATTGCCGTCGGTAATTTCGGCAACCGTGGTTTCTGTTTCGGATTCTGTTTCGGTTTCAACAGCATTCGTTGTGGATTCAGACGCAGAATCCATCTGCTGACTGCCGCAGCCTGCTAAAAGGCTGATGGATAATGCAGCAATTACCGCAAAATTATAATAACATCTTCTCATAAGTACTCCTTTCAGGTTTTGTTACGGATAAGCAGATTATATCATAAGAACCGTAAACTTCCAATTAAATTTGAATGAAATAGAAGACAGGACCGAAAACACGCTTGACAAATTGCAATATATGATTAAAATATGTAGCAGGCTACATTTTGCGGAAAGTGCGACCCGACAGAACCGGCTCCGGTCGCATCCGCATAAAATTTGAGCTCAGTATGTGGAGAGGAGGTCTGATATGGAGTCGAAAAATCAGGATTTGGGTCCCTTGTTTCGTCAGATTAACGATGGATTGAAGCGGCTTCTTGACAACAGGCTGCAGGATATGCAGCTGACAAGCGCTCAGATTCATGTGTTGGGATATCTGCGTTGCCGCAGGGATATGGGACAGGTTACGACACAGAAGGATTTGGAGAACCATCTGAAGGTTTCTCATCCTACGGTGGTGGGAATCATTCACAGGCTTGAGGAAAAGGGTTTTCTTTATTCTGAGATAGATACCGCAGACAGAAGAATGAAGAACCTTTATCTCACGGAACAGGAGAATGAGGTTTTTGACGAGATGGAACGAAGGCGGGAAGTTGCAGAAGCATCCATGCTTGCGGGCTTTACTCCCGGGGAGCGGGAGGAAATATATCAGCTGCTGAACAGGATTATTCGTAATCTTGAGGTGTCGGGTCAGGACATGAAGCAGGCAGAAACGGAGGAAAAAGAATGTTAAAGACACTTGTGAAACAGGTGAAGCAGTATTGGGGAGCAACCATACTGACGCCTGTCTTTGCTGTGGCGGAGGTAATCATGGAGACATTGATTCCTTTCGTCATGGCCTATCTGATTGACGAAGGTATTGAAGGCGGAGACATGATGGCTGTCTACAAATGGGGCGGCATTATGATCGGATGCGCCTGTCTGTCATTGACCTTTGGTATTTTAGCAGGGCGGTTCGGAGCCAAGGCTTCCTCCGGCTTTGCCTATAACTTAAGAGATGCCATGTATACCAATATTCAGACCTATTCCTTTGCAAATATTGATAAATATTCCACTGCCGGTCTCGTTACGAGACTGACAACGGATGTTACCAATCTGCAGAATGCATTTCAGATGATAATCCGAATCGGTGTGAGAGCACCCTTTACGCTGATTATCTCAATGATTTTCGCATTTGCCATCAATAAGCAGTTGTCCGGTATTTTCCTGGTGGGTGTTATCATTCTTGCAATTGCGGTGTTTGCCATTGTGCTGACGGTTATGAAGATTTTCAGGGAAGTATTTAAAAAGTACGATGACTTAAACCAGTCTGTTCAGGAAAATATTTCCGCAAGCCGTGTGGTAAAGGCCTTTGTCCGTGGAGACTATGAGGGTAAAAAGTTTCGAACAGCCAGCGGCAACATTTACCATGAGTTCGTGAAGGCAGAAAGTATTATCGCATTAAACAGTCCGGTTATGATGCTGATTATTTACGGAAGTATCCTCCTGCTGGCCTATATGGGAGCTCATTTAATTGTGGGCGGCAGTCTGACAGTGGGAAATATGACATCGCTGCTCAGCTATGTGATGGCCATTATGATGAATGTTATGATGCTGTCCATGATATTTGTTATGTGTACCATGTCCATCGCCAGCGGAGAGCGTATCAGTGAGGTTATCAATGAAGAGGCAACTCTGAAGAATCCCGAGCATCCCATTACAGAGGTAAAGGATGGCTCTGTTGATTTCGACCATGTAAATTTTGCTTACCGTCAGGGGAACGGCAAAAATGTGCTGCAGGACATTAATTTACATATCAAATCCGGAGAAACCATCGGTATCATCGGCGGTACCGGAAGCTCGAAAACCAGCTTTGTCAACTTAATCAGCCGTCTCTACGATGTGACGGAGGGCAGCTTAAAGGTTGGCGGAGTGGACGTAAGAGATTACGATATGGAAGTGCTTCGAAATAATGTTTCGGTTGTACTTCAGAAGAATACCCTCTTCTCAGGTACCATTCTTGATAACTTAAGATGGGGAAATGAGCAGGCGACGGAGGAGGAATGTATTCGTGTCTGCCGGCTTGCCTGCGCAGATGAGTTCATCGACAAGATGCCGGAAGGGTATCATACCCACATTGAACAGGGCGGCAACAATGTATCCGGCGGTCAGAAGCAGAGACTGTGTATTGCAAGAGCGCTTTTGAAGAATCCGAAGATATTGATTCTCGATGATTCCACTTCTGCGGTAGATACCGCAACTGATGCGAAAATTCGCAGGGCCTTCCGGGAGGAAATTCCGGATACCACCAAGTTTATCATTGCCCAGAGAATCAGCAGTGTGCAGGATGCAGACCGGATACTGGTACTTGACAATGGCAAGGTAAATGGCTTCGGCACCCATGAGGAATTGCTTGCTTCCAACGAGATTTACAGGGAAGTGTATAACGGCCAGACCCAGGGCGGCGGAGATTTTGATGAAGGAGGTGAGGGCTGATGCCGGGACCTAGAGGACCACAGGGAAGACCCCCTGTACAGAAAATGGGAAAAAAGCAGATGCAGCTGCTTGGAAGAGTCATGAAGGTAGTATTTCAGAAATATCTGCCCCACTGCATTATCGTGCTCTTCTGTATTATCTTTAATGCCATAGCCAATGTCTATGGAATGATGTTCATCCAAAAACTGATTGACAATTATATCAACCCCTTAAAACAGGTGGCAGAGGCAGGCGGTACGCCGGATTACGGCCCGCTGACCCAAAATCTGCTGTTGATTGCCGGAATCTATGCAATTGCAATTATCGCAAGTTTTACCCAGTCCATGATTATGGCCAGGGTAACGCAGGGAACCTTACGGAACTTAAGAGATGAGATGTTTACGGGCATGCAGAAGCTGCCGATTAAGTATTTCGATACCCATGCCCATGGCGATATCATGTCCATCTATACCAATGATGCGGATACCCTTCGCCAGATGATCAGCCAGAGTATCCCTCAGACAATCAGCTGCTCCGTATCGCTGGTTTCCACATTTGTTGCAATGCTGATGCTGAATATTCCTCTTACGGGAGTGACCATTTTGATGGTACTTGTCATGATGATGGCATCCGGAAAGCTGATGGGAGCAGCAGGAAAATATTTCGTTGAACAGCAGAAAAATATCGGTATTTTAAACGGCTACATTGAAGAAATGATGACCGGTCAGAAGGTTGTCAAGGTCTTCTGTCATGAGGACAAATCCCTTGAAGGCTTCCGGGAAAGAAATGAAGCACTCAGAGACAGCGCTTACAAGGCAAATGCATTTGCCAACATCATTATGCCGGTCAATGCCCAGCTTGGAAATGTCAGCTATGTTGTCTGCGCATTTGTAGGCTCCTTCCTTGCAATTAACGGAATCGGCGGAATAACCATCGGAACTGTGGTAGCATGCATTACCACTATGGCGGTTAGCGCAATCGCAACGGCTCCCCTGACCTCCGGAAGATTTGTTTCTTTCCTGAATCTGAACAAGAGCTTTAACCAGCCTATCGGTCAGCTGTCACAGCAGATGAACAGTATCATTATGGCGGCGGCAGGTGCCGAGCGTATCTTCGGGCTGATGGATGAGCAGCCGGAATTGGATGAGGGCTATGTTATGCTGGTAAATGCCAAAAATGATGCGGACGGCAAAATAATCGAAACAGAAGAACGCACCGGAAAATGGGCATGGAAGCATCACCATAAGGAACAGGGAACCACAGATTACAAGCCGATGGAGGGTGAGGTTATCTTTGAACATGTGGACTTCGGCTACAATGACGAGAAGATGGTGCTGCATGATATCAACCTTTATGCAAAACCCGGACAGAAGATTGCCTTTGTAGGCTCTACCGGCGCAGGCAAGACGACTATTACCAACCTGATTAATCGTTTCTACGATATTCAGGAAGGAAAAATCCGTTATGACGGAATTAACATTGAGAAAATCCGGAAGGATGATTTGAGACATTCACTCGGAATCGTTTTGCAGGATACCCATCTGTTCACCGGCACCGTTATGGAGAATATCCGATACGGAAAGCTGGATGCCACAGAGGAAGAGGTAGTTGCGGCAGCCAAGCTTGCCAATGCCCATGAATTTATTGAGCGACTTCCGGACGGCTATCAGACTATGCTGACGGGAGACGGGGCGAACCTAAGCCAGGGACAGAGACAGCTGCTTGCGATTGCCAGAGCCGCTGTTGCAGACCCGCCGGTATTGATTCTTGATGAGGCAACAAGCTCCATTGATACCAGAACAGAGCGTATCGTTCAGGACGGTATGGACAAGCTGATGGCCGGAAGAACCACATTTGTAATTGCCCACAGGCTTTCTACGGTGAAAAATTCCGACTGCATTATTGTACTCGAGCAGGGCCGCATTATCGAAAAAGGCCCTCATGATGATTTGATTGCCCAGAAGGGGAAGTATTACCAGCTCTACACAGGAGGCGCAGGTGCTTTGGCGGAATAAACGGAGTGCGAATGTCCGCTTTTAATGATAGGCAAAAGCAGCAGTCACGAAGGTGGCGGCTGCTTTTGTCTGTTTGAGAAACAGTCTGAAAAATGGTCTGATATGTAATAAGGTTTGACTATTTTTCCATAATTTCATATAATGAAAAGTGGTTGTTTGTAATTACACGGACAGTCAATATCACAAATTAAACGGAGAATGAGATGGACAGAGACAAATTACATTCCTTAAGCAGGTCGGTATCCCTTCTGTGTCAGGCCCTTGATTCCTATGAGCGGGCAGGATTGTGGGACATGAAAAATGAGCTTCCGTTGCAGGTCCTTTTTCAATATGAACTTGCGAATTTTGCATTTTATCTGGCTGCGGTTGACAATGTAATCCGGGACGAAGAGGTGGGAACCTTCAGTCAGGTGCTGGGCTTGTCTCTTTCACACCAGGAGATTCTTGATGCAATCGAGAAAAACAAACTCTCCGACGAGAAATTCACCAATCATGTGCCGCAGATTTTCGTGGAATTGAAACGAATTGCAGATTTTCAAAAGGCAGAAGGGGAATATGATGGCTGTCTGGAAATCTTCCTTCAGGTCTTTGAGGCCGTTGGAATGGCAACTCTTGAGTCGGACGGAGAGGTGACGGAAGAAGAAAAAGAGAAAATGCGGGCATATTTGAATATGCTTGGGGAATATATCGCACAGTAGGCGAAGCGATAAGACACAAAGGGTTGAACATATTTAAAGAGAGATTGGTTGGGGACATATTATGGCGAAACAGTTAGTGGATTTACAGGATTTTGTGAATGAAATCACAAAACTATACGGAGACAGGGATGTCTACCGCTATAAACAGAACGGACAGACGGTATCGAAGACCTACAAGCAATTTGAACGGGATATCAATGCGGTTGCAGGCTGGATGCTGGGGCGGGGCTGGAGCAGAAGACATGTGGCAATTTTAGGTGGTTCAAGCTACGCCTGGGTTGTGACATTTTTAGCGATTTGTGTCAGTGACAATGTGGCTGTACCCATTGACCGGCTGCTCCCTGCAGAGGATATTTTGAACCTGATGGTCATGGGGGATGTTGATTATGT
>R17__coassemble_538_pt1 | contig 16819 bp, 15 predicted proteins | sample R17__metabat2_low_PE_031 | metagenome-assembled genome bin R17 | reverse complement strand
GAGCGGGGTTATTTTTCGAAGGGACGATGATGCAGCCGAAACCACATATTATGCCTTGACGGCATATCATGTCATTACAGGTGATGCGAGTAATGCCACTATATCTCCGAATGGGGACCATATAGAGGTTTCGTGGGAAATGATTATTCAGCCTTATGGGGAGAAGACATTGAAGGAAGCAAATGCAGAGGCCCGGGATTTAGGAAAACATTTCTCGGCAGATGATTTCTACGGGAATTTTGACCGGGCAGAGCTTGTGGTTTATAGTGAAGAACAGGATATTGCTGTCATTCGATTTGCGTCGGAAAGAGCTTATGGCGTTTTGGACATTTGTCAGTCAGATGTAGCGAAGGGAGAACAAATCATTTGCATCGGCAACCCGGAGGGGGAAGAATTTTCAGTTCATTACGGTCGGATTCTTTCCGAAGATACGAAAAAATTCCATACAAATGACGGCACATCGGACAGTCAGGTAATCAAACACAATGCCTATGTGGCACCCGGAAGCAGTGGCTCGGCAGTATTGAATGAGGAAATGGAGATTGTGGGGATTAATATCGGCGGCGCTACAAATATTTTTGGTAAATACTGCAATGGAGCAATGATTCCGGCAGAAGATTTAAGAGAATTGGTAAATCGGCTTCCTTGATTGGACAAAACTGCCGAAAATGACAGCAAATCACATTGCGAATGTCCGATTTACCATGGGAAGAAAGGGCAGTTCTATGAAAATCACGATACTTTCAGTTGGAAAAATCAAGGAAAAGTACTGGAATGATGCCATTGCAGAATATGGGAAGCGTTTGGGACGGTACTGCAGCTTAAATTTTGTGGAAGTGATGGATGAGAAGACACCGGATGGGGCAGCTCCTGCTTTGGAGGCACAGATTAAAGAGAAGGAAGGAATGAAAATATTAGAGAAACTCAAAGGTTTGACCGGAAGTGGGAACGATGCCTTTGTATATGCTCTGGCGATTGAGGGAAGAGCCTATGATTCGGTGGGTTTTGCCAATCAGCTGGAAAAACTTTCCGTTATGGGGAAAAGTCATCTGATTTTTATTATAGGGGGCTCTCTTGGACTATCTGATGCGGTTTTGCAGCGAGCAGACGGCAAAATCAGCTTCTCAGCCATGACCTTTCCTCACCAGATGATGCGGGTGATTCTGCTGGAACAGATTTACAGGGGCTATCGAATCATTCATCATGAACCCTATCATAAGTGAATTTTGCCAATCTGAGAAATTTTCGGCTGATATCGAAAAATCGAAATTTCCATAAATATCTTATGGAAAATTCATACCTATCCGAAGGTTCCTATGGTATGATAAGTACAGGAAAAGTTCGGTGCGGAAACTGCAATCAGTGGAGCGGCAGAGCAAGGCATGGAAGAACCTACTGTGGGCAAAGGCAGTTTCACGAAAAGCATGCAAATCGCAGGATCCCGGGATTCGGAGGTAAGAAGATATGATTGGAAAATATAAAATCGTAGGGATATTTATGTCTGATATTCGGGATGAATCCCGCTCTCGGTATGTTACTAGGATGGCTGAGCATGCTGCGGAGGAGCATTACAGACTGATTGTATATAATTCTTTTCCGGAGCTTTCCGATGACGACGCAACAGGACCGGAAGTATACGCTGCGCTGCAGTTGATTGATTTTGACTGTATTGACGCCATGATTATTATGACACTTTCCTTAAAAAATCAGAAGGTTGCGGATTACCTGACAGAGACCTGCAGGCAGAGGCAGATACCGGTCATTTTAATGGACCGCGAAGAACCGGGCTGCTACAGTATCCAAAACCGATTGGAGAAAACCTTCGAAAAGCTGGTGCGGCATGTTATTGCCGACCACCATGCCAAAGACATCATTATGATATCCGGTCCGAAGGACAATTCCTTTGCCGTCGACCGGGAAAAGATATTTACCAAAGTGATGAATGAATATTGCCTTCCTCTGACGAATGACACAGTTGTAAACAGTGATATGGGTGTGGCAAAAACCGGTTTGCTTGTGGATGAACTTTTGAGAAAACGCAGAAAACCGCCGGAAGCCTTTATCTGCGCCAATGATGTGATGGCAAATGCAGTGATTGACCGAATGCGGGAATACGGATACCGGGTGCCGGAGGATGTGATTGTGACAGGAGTGGACGGAGCGATGAGCGAGAGCTACCGCAGTCCCAGTCTGACAACCTGCGAGCTGATGATTGAACGGGATGCTGACGAGACAGACAAACTGCTGCACAGCATTTTCACCGGGAAAATTACAGAGATGAAACGGGTGATTCCCCATGAGATGGTTCTCGGCGCCAGCTGTGGCTGCAGGAAGGATACGGTATCTCATTTCGGAAGAACTTCGGAGCAACTGTATGTAAGGTACTGCAATACACAGAGGATGGAAGAGAAAACCTACCTGCTGATGAGCGAGGTGATGCGGGATGCGGATTTTGCGCATCTTGGTGAGAAAATCAAACAGCGGATTACCAGGGCCAGTCTGGTGTCTCTTTCTGAGGATATTCTTGAAACAGACCGTATAATTGCAGAGGATTGCATGACTTATTCCTATTCTGACCGTATGAGGATGCTTGCGGGTAAGATGCGTACGGGAGAATGGAAAAGTAATGAATGCTACGATACGAAACGTATTTTCCCGGATTTTGAGAATCAGCTGTTGTTAAAGGAACCGATTGTGGTTACACCATTGAATTTTGACCGGCATTTGTATGGTTATTATGCAACACATTACGGAAATATTATGGATCACGCAGGAGAAATGTTCTGGACGGTCAGAACACTGACCATGGCGCTGAATCTGGTTTTGGACAGAAGGACGTATGCGCGTGGGAAAGAGGATGCACATGTGTAAAGATATTCTGCCGGTCTGTCCGGATGGATTATGGCTGGAACAAACACCAAAGGGCCTTGTATTAACGGACGGGCAGCTGACATTTATGGGGGATTTTACGGAATGTCTGCCCAGATTAAAACAGAATAATCTGTCAGGAGAACTGATTGTGAAGGCGGCGAAGAAAAGCAAGTCAGCTTCGCCGCTTCTTCTTGATGCAACAGCCGGAATGGGGGAGGACAGCCTGCTGCTTGCCCGGGCAGGCTACCGGGTTCGGCTCTACGAACGCAACCCGGTGATTGCGGCTCTCTTGCGGGACACAATTGAGCGGGCAAAAAAACATCCGCAGCTGTCGGATATTGTAGACCGGATGGAGGTGTACGCAGAGGACAGCATCTCTGCGATGCAGGTCATGGCGGAGGCGGAAGGTGTCCGTCCAAATGTTATTTTGCTTGACCCTATGTTTCCGAAACGCAGCAAAAGCGGACTGATTAAGAAAAAATTCCAACTTCTGCAAAAACTTGAAAGTCCCTGCAGTGAACAGTCCGCAGAAGAAATGTTAGCTGCCGCCCTGACCCTTAAGCCGGAGCGAATCATAATAAAAAGGCCCCTTAAGGGACCTTATCTTGCTGACAAAAAACCGGATTACAGTATCGGCGGCAAAGCAATCCGTTATGACTGTATCCTTCCGGGGAGTCACACCCGGACAGACTTAAAATCCTGATATGTGAATTCGACATTTTTGGTATGGGGGAGTATATCCCCCATTTTTTATGCAACCCGGATGACAGGTTGGAAGAGGCTTTTACTCTTCCTGCTCGGACAGTGCATCTTTAATTTCATCAATGGCATCAAAGAATGCATCTACAACTGCAGGGTCGAAATGGGAACCGCTTTCTTCCCGAATGATTGCGCAGGCTTGTTCCACCGGCATTCCTTCCTTGTAGCAGCGTTTGGAAACCAGGGCGTCAAATACATCTGCAACGGCCATAATTCTTGCGCACAGGGGAATCTCCTCCCCTGCAATTCCTTCCGGATACCCCTTGCCGTTCCAGTATTCATGATGGCTTAAGGCCATTTGCATAGCAATCTCAAGATAGTCGAAACTGCCCAGCTGTTTGGATGCATGGGAGAGAAGTTCCCTTCCCTCCAGGGTATGTTTCTTCATGATGGCATATTCTTCGTCATTCAGCCGGCCGTTTTTGTTCAGAACACTGTCCGGCACATGAATTTTTCCCATATCGTGCAGAGGGGCGGAAACCACCATATGTTCAATATATTCCGGAGTAAGAATGTCGGTGTAAATCCCTCTGGCGACAAGGTGGTTAGCAATGATTTTTACATAGATGGCGGTCCGCCTTACATGACCACCGGTATTTTCATCCCGGCTTTCGATGATGTCCGCCATGGTGATTATGACATTGTGCTGTATAGATGAAAGCTTGGCAGAGGTTTCCTGTACCTGCTGTACATAATCTGCCATGGACTGCATAGTGGCAGCCATAGAGGTTGAAAGACTTTCGATTTCATCTCCGGATTGAATATTCAATTCCTTCAATGCAGTTAAAAAGCGTGAGATATCCTCATTGCTGTGGATTGCATAATCGTCGGCAATGGTTGTCATACGGTTGATGGGCAGAATCAGCTTTTTCCGGATAATCGCCTGGGCAATGAGATTGATGAAAATCATGCAGACAATAAAGCAGCAGGCATAGATCCGAAAGATATCTAACTCCTCTATCTGAACTGCTGTTGAATCGGAAAAATGAATCAGTATCCTGCCGGATGACCCTACTTCTGTGTAATTGGACATATTGAATGCGATAGAATCATGAGGATTCCAGGTAGCTGATAGATGATCGGATGCTGTGTCATCTGTAATCTGAAAGGTGCCGTAGTTGATTGTTTCCGAGCCATCCGTTACAACAAGTTCAATTGTGAGAGGATAATCTACATAGAAGGCGGAAACCATTTGGGTAAGTTCATCGGCAAATGCACTTAGTTCCTCGTCATCTCCGTTCATCAGCAACGCTTCATTCTCACTGAGACGATCAGCAAGAATGTCCTGGTAGGTGTAGCGCAGGTTGTCTTTTTGATTCTTGTTGAGCGTGCGAATGACATTCAGCGAAAACAAAATGAAACAGAAGAGCAAAAACAGGCAGATAATATTGATCAGAAAAATCACTCTTGAGTTGATGGACTGTTTTCTGAAATTCTGGTCTAACAGCTTACTGTCCTTCCTTTTTCTTTGGAAGAGGGGTGAAAAAGATAAAAAGAACAGCGCCATATTGCACAGGATTACCACACCGTAATAGAGCAGAACTCCGCCTACGACAATCGGAGTTTGAAAATCCGGGTCAAAGGGGCTGGCAATCAGTTTATTGAGAATGCAGAGAATGATGGCTAAAGAGGCAATTATTGCACTTTCGTGAATGTTGTAAAGGATGCTGTGGGTGCATATCTTTCGTTCGCTGCGTATCATATCATTTTCAGAAGCAATGATGGCAGTCACCATCATTACCAGAAGGTATTCGAGCATACCGGAATTGCCGGAGAGACCGCAGATGATATAGAAGGTCCCGGTAACTGCAGCGGTAATCAGTGCCGGTCTGCGTCCGCATAATTTGGCGATAATCAGAATCCCCAGGTGGGAGATGGAGAGAAAGGTCAGCAGTATGCCGATGGAATTACTTTCATCAACAAAAACAGCAAATACATTTATTAAATAAAGGTCCAGCCTTCCGAACAGGTGAATCACCATTGCACCAAGGATTACCAGGATTGACCGGGCAACCCCCGGCAAATTGCGGATTTTATCTTTCATAATAGCCTCCATATCGTCTGCATTTCAATCAATAACTGTAAAAATTTTATAACAAGAAACGAATACTGTCAATTGCTGCGCTCCGGCGAAAATGCAGTGGACAAAGGGGAAAAGGATAAATTGCGATTTTGAGTTGACAGGGAGACGGAATCCCGATATAATGTGAAAACTGAGAATAATTCTCAAATTTCAAATGCGCCGGTAGGCACATTAGAGAAAATTACCGAAAGAGGACAGCAATGAGCGGGTATCAGACGGAACAGAAAAAGGCTTTGGTAGGTTTTTTAAATGAACATCACAATAAGCAGTATACAATTGATGAAATCGTAGCGCAGCTGACTGCCAAACAGATGCGGGACGGCGGGGAGGGGAAGCTGCCCGGAAAGAGTACTGTATACCGCCTTATCAGCCAATTGGTGGAGGATGGGTCTGTTAAGCGGTTCGTAAAGGGGAACAGCCGGCAGTTTCTCTACCAGGCCATGGACGGGGACGGCTGCAAACTGCATTTTCACTTGAAATGCACCGAGTGCGGTCAGCTGATTCATCTCGATGAGGGCTTTTCCAACCGGATTGAGGAAATGCTTGCCAAGGAGTTTGGTTTTGCCGTGGATGAAAGCAGAACCATGATGTATGGCCTGTGCAGCGGATGCAGCGGCGTGAAATAGAAACCAAGGATGATATGCAGCGGCGTGAAATAGAATCAAAGGATGATATGCAGAGACGTGAAAGGGAATCCGCATTGGCTGGTGAGCGCCTGAAATCGGATTCCAAACAGGATATGCAGAGGGAAAAATGATGCGGTTGATACAGAAAAAGACAGCCCGGCTTCTCATCTGTCTTCTTATGGGAACGGTTATCTTGTCCTGCGGACAGACCGAAAGCGGGAACACAGCAGATGGCGGAACTGTTTCGGAACATAAAATCCATGTGGTGACAAGTAATTTTGTCCTGTATGATTTCGCAAGACAGGTAGGCGGGGAAGACATTTCAGTGGAAATGCTGTTAAAACCCGGGGTGGACAGCCATTCCTATGAACCTGCACCGGCTGATATGATAGCCCTTTCCGAGGCGGATGTGCTGCTTTATATCGGAGGGGAATCGGAGGGATGGATTCAGACGATGCTTGATGCGGCGGATACGAATCAGGGTCAGAAGCGGCTGGCCTTGATGGATTGCGTGACACTTCTTGAAGAGGAAACGGATGGGGACGATTTATCTGAATCAGATGGTTCATCAGAAGCGGAATATGATGAACATATCTGGACCAGTCCGGTGAATGCCATTGATATGGTTGCGGCGATTCGCGATGTCCTGACGGAGGCAGATTCAAAACACGGTGAAGACTATGCCGAAGGGGCAGCGGAGTATATAGCCAAGCTACAGGAACTGGACGCAGAGATTCGGGAAATTGTGGCAAATGCCGATAAAAAGGAACTGATTTTTGCTGACCGTTTTCCCTTTCTATATTTTGCAAAGGAATACGGCCTGACATACTATGCTGCATTTCCCGGATGCTCTGCATCTACGGAAGCCAGCGCGAAGACGGTTCGGGAACTGATTGAGCGGGTGAGGGAGGATGATGTGACAGCTGTCTGCCATATCGAACTGTCCAACACGCAGCTGAGCGATACCATTGCCCGGGAAACAGGGACGGTGTCTGTGCAGCTGACCGCCTGTCATAATATCAGTGAGGAAGATTATCTTGCCGGCAGGACCTATCTGGATTATATGGAGGAAAATGCTGCTGTATTAAGGGAGGTGCTGTATGGCGCAGATTCAATGTGAGGAACTGACACTGGGCTATGAAGACCGGGTGGTTTTTCGGGATATGAATTTTAAGGTGGAGACCGGAGACTACCTGTGTATTGTGGGAGAGAACGGTTCCGGGAAAAGTACACTGATGAAGACCCTGCTGGGTTTGAATAAGCCATTAGAGGGCAGGGTTGTATTCGGGGATGGCTTAAAACAGACGGAAATCGGATACCTGCCCCAGCAGACGGATATTCAGAGAGATTTTCCGGCAACGGTTTTTGAAGTGGTTATGAGCGGTTGCCTGAACCAGATGGGATTTCGACTCTTCTATGGGAAGAAGGAACGGGAGAAGGCGATGGAGAAATTAAGGCTGCTTGGTATGGAAGAGAGTGCGGGCCGTTCTTACCAGGATTTGTCCGGTGGTCAGCAGCAGAGAGTGCTTTTGGCAAGAGCCCTGTGCGCTTCCGGAAGTCTTCTGATTCTTGATGAGCCGGTGGCCGGCTTAGACCCGGTTGTAACCAAGGAATTGTATGATACGATTCGGGAATTGAACGGAAACAATATTACAATTATCATGGTCAGCCATGATATTGATGAAATTGTCCGGGACGCAGACCATGTGCTGCATATTGCCTCCGGGGATTATTTTTTCGGAACAACGGATGCATATCAAAAGTCGGAGTTCGGAAGACATTTTATCAGCCGGGATGCGAAGCCGGTGACGGTTTTGGAGCCGAAATTGATGCTTTGAGGAGGACGGTATATGCTGAAGGAACTGACCGGAATATGGTCATATACATTTATGGTGAGGGCTTTGGTTGTCGGAAGCCTGATTTCCGTGTGCGCTGCGTTGCTTGGCGTAAACCTGGTGCTGAAGCGGTACTCCATGATTGGGGATGGGTTGAGCCATGTGGGGTGCGGGGCCATGGCTATAGCTGTCTGCATCGGATGGGCGCCTTTGTGGGTAGCTATGCCGGTGGTGATTGTGGCTTCCTTTCTCCTGCTTGGCATTCGCAGGAACAAAAGAATGCAGGGAGATGCGGCAATCGGACTTATTTCCAGCGGGGCACTGGCAATCGGGGTTATGGCTGTGTCTGTGACCAAGGGAATCAATATTGATTTAAACAGTTATATGTTCGGAAGTATTCTGTCTTTGAGTCAGTCGGACCTGGTGCTCAGCATTCTGCTGTCTGTTTTTGTGCTGCTTGGTTATATCCTGCTGTTTCCGCGGATATTTGCAGTGACATTTGATGATGCGTTTGCCGCCGCAACCGGGACTAAGGTGGAATTATACAATGCGGCAATTTCTGTATTTACCGCAGTTACGATTGTTTTGGGAATGCGGATGATGGGAACATTGCTGATTTCCAGCCTGATTCTTTTTCCGGCCCTGACCTCTATGCGGTTGGGCAGGCGTTTTCGTTCGGTTGTAATAATTGCGGCACTGGTATCCTTGCTTTGCTTCTGGGCGGGACTGCTTTTGAGCTACCTGGCAGGTACCCCCGCAGGGGCCTCTGTGGTCTGCGCCAACATGCTGGCATTTGCTATGGCCCAAATCATCAGGACCATGAGAAATGCTGCTGCAAGACATTAAATTATCAAGTCAAACTCGCAACCGTTTCGTTTGACACAGTGTAAAACCATACTCTTTAAGAGATATTTACACTTTTTTCAGATATGTATGCATTGCACCAACAGAAAATGCACTATATAATGAAGTAAAATTGCCGGCAGAGCTTCTGCGGGACCTTTCAAGGAGGAGTATATGAAGAAAAAATTAGCAGCACTTATGATGTGTGGTGTGCTCCAGGCTGCCCTGTTGGCCGGTTGTGCAGCCACCACGGACACCACACAAAACGATGAGACGCAGACTCAGGTATCTGTTTCGGAAACAGAGACAGAGACGGTTCCTGAGACCACAGATACGGTCGAGATGGAAGAGTTTGCGGATGTGACTGCCCAGGAAATCGTGGATGATATCCGCATTGGATGGAATTTGGGCAATACACTGGATTCCGCATCCAGCGGCAGTCTGGTGAAGATTGCGGAGATGGGCTGGGGCAACCCCCTTACGACACAGGAAATGATTGATGCGGTAGCAGATGCCGGTTTCAATGCAGTTCGTATTCCGGTTACCTGGTACGGGTTGACAGGGCAGGTCCGGAGTACAAAATTAACGAGCAGTGGCTGGCCAGAGTAAAAGAGGTTGTTGATTACGCCAGAGCAAATGATATGTATGTAATCATCAATATGCATCATGACAGCGACTGGATTGCACTGAACTATGATGAAATCGATGCAACCGAAGAACAGCTTAGGGCAATGTGGACTCAGATTGCCAATTACTTCATCGGCTATGACGAGCATTTGATTTTCGAGGGTATGAATGAGCCGAGATGTATCGGAACCAATATTGAGTGGACCGGTGGAGATGATGAGTCAAGAGACTGTATCAACCGGCTGGATGCTGCATTTGTCGAGACAGTTCGTGCAACCGGCGGCAACAATGAAAAGCGTCTGCTGATGGTTCCGGATTATGCCGCAAGCTCCGCTGAGGTCGCATTGGCTGCTTTGGAGGTGCCGGACGATGATATGATCTGCGTATCGGTTCATGCTTATATTCCCTACAGCTTTGCTCTTGCAAATCCCGGCGTATCGGAATGGTCTGCGGACAATACAAGTGAAATTGACAGCTTCCTAGCCAATTTGGACAAATATTTCATCAGCCGGGGCATTCCGGTCATCATCGGTGAAATGGGAGCCATGAACAAGGATAACGAGGAAAACCGCGCAGAGATTATGAGTTATTATGTAGAACAGGCTGCAGAGGAAGGCATTCCCTGCTTCTGGTGGGATAACAATGCATTTACCGGAGACGGAGAGAATTTCGGCCTGCTGAATCGAGCAACCCTTGAATGGGAATATCCTACCTTGCTTCAGAGCTTGATGGATGCATCTGCATCAAGAGTGAAATAATGTCGGAAGTTGAAAAAACACAGGCTTCTCAAAACGAGGCTTCCACTGAGGAACATGCTGTTCATACGAAAAACTCAAAAAGGGCGGATTGGATATTGCTTACGGCAGTTTTGCTGACCGGGCTTGTGCTGTTTGCGATTATGGCTTTGCGGACAGGGACAGGTCAGAGGGTATCTGTGAGAGTGGACGGAACGGAGGTCGCCAGCTATTGGCTGTATTCCGAGGTGGATGAGGTAATTTGCGGTTATGATGGGGGAGAGAATCATTTGAGAATTTCCGGCGGACAGGCATGGATTGCGGATGCGGATTGTCCGGATGCTTTGTGTGTCCATATGGGAAAAATATCAAAGGCAGGGGAATCCGTCATCTGTCTTCCGCACAGACTGGTAGTTGAGGTGACCGGGGAAAACTCCTGAAAGCCGGACATTTGCCGGTCTGCAAAAAAAATGGTAGTCAAGACTCGCTTGCGAGTCTTGTGCGCCGGATTTTGGCATGCGTAAGCATGCATCTTCTTTACAAAATCCGTGCGCATCCTCGCGGAGCGTTTAACTCAGTCGGAGCTTGGACCCCGACTGAGTAGAATTTGTTACTACCTCCACCTACGCTAACGCTTAGAGGTGGGGGATTTCTCCGACTGAGTTAAAAACGGGCATCGCACAAGTGCGGTGCCCGTTTTTAATACGGATTTTCTTAACGGAAAACCGCATAATCGAGTCGACAAGTTACCGTCCCGGCGCTTCGGTCCGGGCGACCTTACGTCACATGGGAACATCTGCTTAGTGCTGCTTTGTTCCCAACCTGACACGGTTCGCAGCGTCCCATTGCGTAAGACCCGGACTATACGCCGGGGCGGGCTTGCCAACCCGATTATGCGGTTTTCGCATAATCAAATCCACAGATACGACCCATATGTTACCGGGTCGTAATTCATTTCCAAAGTATAACAACAATTTGCACTTCTGTCAACCACCACGGAATATTCGTCGTCGGCAGTTATCAGCCTCTGTGAAACCGAAATACTTCTGTTGACAGAACAACCCGGTCACCGTCCCTCAGAATATAGAGGGTATCCGGTTCGAGAGTGGTTTCATTGACATAGGTATGATTACTGCTGTGGTTGTCCACAATGTAATAATCTCCATCCTTGAAAATCACAACGATGTGAACACGGCTGATGGTATTGTTTCCCCGTACGGTATAATCCGCATTCTGGCTCTTGCCAAGGGAAAATTCCGGCTTGGTAATCTCAATTCGCTCATCTGTTGCGATTCGGTATATGAACGCAGGCGGAAGAGAAACAGAATCCGACAGACCATCTGTCATATCAGAATCATCATTATAAAAAATGGTGGCCTTGTGTTTTCTGCGGTCGCTGCCCATATCTTCATCATCACCGAATAAGGGCGCATCCTCAAAGGCATCGGTGGTCGGCGCATCGTATCCTATGGAAATGCGTTCCTCAGAGGAGAGCAGAACTGTTTCACCCTCATCTCCGAAATAATCCGAACCGCCGCCGATTTCGTTGAAATCATCTAAGCTGGTGTGACCACTGTCAATGCTGTCCCCAAACTGGGCACCGGCTCCGATGGCATCACCATCTGAAAGCATATCAATGGTTTCTTCTCCGCTTAAATCTTCCGCAGCAACATTTGAAATCGGAACATCTTCGTCATCCGCGTTATCCGGTTCCTTGTCCCTGCTCCGTTTCACCAGGACGAGAATCAATATGACAATAAAAGCAATCAATACCGCAAACAGTACCAAAAGGCCGATTGTCATGAAAGTCAGTATCAGCATATTTGCGTTCATGTTGTGTCCTCTTAATAATTTTATATGTAATACGATTTGAGTATCTACCTAAATTATAAGGAAAGTAAAAAAGTTGTCAATTACAAAAAACAGAAAGCTCGGGGAAAATTATTCCAAAAAAAAAACAAAACGAGTGAAAACAGCCGGGCAAAGTGTATCTTCTCGGTTGTTTTAGAGATTTTTACTCAAAACGACTTTTTTCATACAATAATATTTGTATAAAATTGCCAATCAATGCTTGTCATTCTTTGGCGAAAGTGGTACTATTTAATATAGTCTACTATGTCCTTACTGTGCGAAAATCGGCAATAAGTAAGCAAACAATAGCAAAATGTGAATCTAAAATCAGAATAAGGAGGAGTTGTATGCTCAATCGCAGCCGCAGGATGAACCATCCTGTGAAGCGGGGGATTTGCACGGCTCTCGGTACTCTGATGCTTCTGAATCTGTCTGCCTGTGGCAGCAATACGGGAGGAACGGTCACTACGGATGATGTGACAGAGCCTTCCGGCGAGGAGACGGAAGAGGAAACAAAAGGGTCGGATTCCGTGACGGAGTTTGGCGAACGGGAGACGTTCGTCTCAGGGGATTTTCAGGCAGATGCCTGCTATTATGAGGCGGAAGATGCCACCTTAAACGGTGCAGCCTATATCGATTCTTCCCGATCCGGATATTCCGGGACGGGATATGTGGAGGGCTTCTTCAACGATGGAGATGGCGTAACATTTAATATCTCCGTTGAACAAAGCGGCTTTTATGACTTGAATTTCCGAACCGGTTCCTTGGACACCAAGACCAACTATGTCTATGTGGATGGGGAAAAGGTAGGAGAATTAACCGTGGGCAAGACCAATGGATTTGAGAACAGCATTTATAATCATATCTATCTTGCTGCGGGTGACCACACGGTTTCCTATATGAAATATTGGGGCTATGTGGCGGTGGATACTTTGGCGGTTACTGCGTCACAGACACAGGATTATCCGGACAGCTTCTATGAAGTGGACAGTGAGCTGTCGAATCCGAACGCAACCACAGAAGCCAAAAAGGTATACGCCTATATGTGTGAGGTGTACGGACACGCATTTTTATCCGGGCAGTACTGCGATGGTGGTATGTACGGCGCGGAAATGCAGGCCATCCGCAATGCCACAGGCGGCATTACGGACGGGAAGTATCCGGCGGTTTTGGGACTGGATCTGATGGAGTATACACCCTCACGCGTGGAAAATGGTACTAACGGCGTGTCGGTGGAATATGCCAAACAATGGTGGGAAGAAGGCGGAATTGTTACCTTCTGCTGGCATTGGAATGCACCGAGCAAGTATATTACGGGCAATTGGTACAGCGCCTTTTATACGGACTCCACCAATATTGATCTGGCCAAGATTATGAGCGGCGAGGATGAAGAGGGCTATGACCTCCTTATGGCAGATATTGATGCCATTGCAGCAGAATTGAAGGAACTGCAGGATGCCGGAGTTCCGGTACTGTGGAGACCGCTTCATGAGGCCAGCGGCGGATGGTTCTGGTGGGGAGCCGGCGGAGCGGAAGCTTATAAAGAATTATATATTCTGCTCTACGACAAACTTACCAACGAATACGGCCTGAATAATCTGATATGGGTATGGAACGGCCAGGATGCCGACTGGTATCCGGGGGATGAATATGTGGACATCGTCGGAACGGATATCTATCCCGGGGAACATGTATATACTTCCCAAATCGGGTCCTTCCTGGAAACCCGGGAATCTGCAGGCGGCAACAAAATGGTAATCCTTTCCGAGAACGGCTGCCTGTTTGACCCCGAAACTGCTTACAGAGACGGGGCTATGTGGGGACTGTGGTGTACCTGGGGCGGTGAGCTTGTTATAACCTCATCATCCATCGCAGTATTATCGGAGACCTACACCGAGAAGGAGCAGCTGATTAAAACCTACGAAAGTCCGTATACAATTACTCTGGATGAGCTTCCGGATTGGGATACGTATATGGAATAAGGTAAGCTATGAATCGTATTTTTTCATCTGACAGCCCTTTTATGACATTTGTCAACAAATTGGGGCAGGTTATCATAATCAATCTGATGTGGCTGGTTGGCTGTATTCCCATCATTACGATTGGGACATCGACAATTGCAATGTATTATGCAATTGTGAAGACAGTGCGTGCGGAATGTGGATATTCTGTGAAAGAATTCTGGCGTGCATACAGGATGAACCTGGTCAAGGGAATCCTTCTTTTGATTCTCATTGCGGTCTGCGTGGTATTGATTTACATCAACAGGCAGTATATGTCGAATCTCGGAAGCGCATTCGGGCTGGTTATGTTTGTGATTTATGACATACTGGCGGTTATACTGGCGGTTATGCTGGCTTATGCGGTACCGGTTTTATCAAGGTTTACGGTAAAACCCGCCAAATACATCAGCATGATTTTTACCATGAGCTTCAGGCATTTACTCTCAACGGTGGGAGTGCTTGCGGGAACCGTGGGAATTATAATTTTGATATCATTCTTTCCGATAACTGTTTTATTTGCACCGGGAGTATGGTGCTTCTGTCTCAGCTTCCTTGTGGAGAAGGCAATGCGTGAGTATATGCCGGATCCGGAAGAGGGATGTGAGCCGGAATGGTATTATGACCTGACTGCGAAAAAGCACCGGGAAGAAGAAGATTAAGTAAGAAAATATTATGAAAGGAAGAGGAGATAGGGATGGCAAGAAGCAAGATGTTCAAAAAGCTGATTTCCGTAACGCTTTGCGCGGCTATGACAGTGACAATGTTTGCAGAATCCGGTCTGTCTGTTTTTGCTGAGGAAGAGACAGATGAGACATCGGACGAGGTGACATTGACTGCAGAAACCACGGAAGAGGAAGACAGCGAGAATGCATCCGGCAAAAAGGCTGTGAGTGAGATGACCTTAGAAGACTACGAGGACATCATCAGTTCATATACCGTGTCCGGAGACGTGCTTGACTACAGTGTCTACAAGGAATTGTATGACGCAAAATCCCCTGCGGATGAAATCGTCATCAATGCAGAGGATTACATCCGTTTCTCTAACGGGTCCGACACAGATGCAGAGGGCAATGCAGTCTATGGCGATCCGGAGAAACAGTCCGGTTACACGGACAGCTTGGGAGTGTCAGAGGATGGCATTTCCGTACTTACTACAGAAAGCGGAATGATTGAGTGGGAGTTCACGGTGTCTACCGCAGGCTACTACAACATGGAACTGCTTTACTGCCAGGAGGATGGCAAAGGTTCTTCTATGCAGAGAACGTTCTTCTTAGATGGAGAGCTTCCGTATTCTGAATTGGCACTGGTGGAATACTATCGTATGTATGAGATGGATGTAACAGATGCAGACGATGACGGAACCATGGATTGGAGAAAGGATAATCAGGATAACGACCTGAAGCCTTCCATGAATGAGACCTACCAGTGGACCAGCGCCTATACCTATGATAATCAGGGATATATCACGGAACCGCTGAAGATTTATCTGACAGCCGGAACTCATACACTGACCATGGTATCCTCCAAGGAACCTATGTGGCTGCGCTCCATTACCTTCAAGACCGCAGACGAGGTTGAGACCTATGCGGAATATAAGGCTTACTGGGACAGCCAGGGCGCTAAGAAGGCAGACGGAAAGACGATTGAGATTGAAGGCGAAAATGTATCCTATACATCAAGTGCTTCTCTCTACCCCAACCAGGATCAGACCTCACCTTCCGTAAGCCCCTCAAGCACCAAGACGCTGTTAAACAACAGTATCGGCGGTTCTGCGTGGAATTCGGCAGGTGAATGGATTGAGTACACCTTTACGGTGGAGGAATCCGGATATTATAATATGAACATGTTCGCAAAGCAGAACTTCATCAAGGGTGTTTATGTTTCCAGAAAGATTACCATTGATGGGGAGGTGCCCTTCTCCGAATTATCTGCTTACGGATTTAAGTATAAGCAGGGCTGGAGAGTCGAGACCTTAAGCGACGAGGACGGCAATGCTTATGACATTTACCTGGAAGCCGGGGAACATACCCTCAGAATGGAATGTGTTCTCGGTGAGTTCGGCCCGATTATCGGACAGGTGGAAGAATGTGTAACGGAAATCAACGGCATTTATCGTGAGGTTATCCAGCTGATCGGTACCAGCCCTGACTCATACCGTGACTATTCCATCGAGAAGAAGATTCCGGGTCTGGTTGATGAAATGACTGAGACCAAGGAGAAATTAGACGCCGCAATCGCTGAATTGCATGAGGTTGTAGGCGGCAGCTCCGATAAGGAAACAACACTGCAGATTATGAGTGATGACTTAGAGAAGCTGATTAAGGACCCTGAGAAATTCACCAAGATCTTAAGTACCTTTAAGTCTGACAACAGAGCCTGCGGTACCTGGTTAACCACCGTTATCGACCAGCCTCTGCAGATTGACAGCATCAGCTTTACATCAGAAGGCACAAAGTTTGAGAAGAAGAGAGCCAATGCCTTTGCTTCTGCCTTCTATGAAGTCCAGAGACTTTACTGGTCCTTCTTCATCGATTACACAAGAAATTCAGGAAACATGCAAGCTAATCAATAACACATATACTTTATC